>Ga0075154_10000201_pt1 | contig 53459 bp, 47 predicted proteins | sample JI71714BDNA_FD_70965 | JGI IMG/M metagenome (GOLD analysis project Ga0075154, IMG submission 70965) | Wastewater effluent complex algal communities from Wisconsin, to seasonally profile nutrient transformation and Carbon sequestration -... | ecosystem: Engineered > WWTP > Effluent > Algae... | reverse complement strand
TCGGGGTTGAAGCCGTTGGCCGTGGCCGCTGCGGTGAACGCGTTGCCGAACTCGGGCACATAGCCCAACTGGAAGGTGCGGATGGTGGCATCGCTGAAGCCCCGCTCGCGGAAGTAGGATAGCCCGATCCGTTTGCCTTCATCGGTGTTCCACAGCTGCTCCACGCTCCAGTTGAGCGCCCACTGCTGGATCACCGCCAGGGCCTCGCGCTCGCTCTGTTCGATCTGCTGCTCGGGCGTCTGCTCCTCTTCCGGCAGGTCGATGTTGTAGTGTTTCGCCAACCAGCGGATGGCTTCCACGTAGCTGAGGTGCTCGTGTTTCTGCAGGAAGGTGATGCTATCGCCCGCCTCGCCGCACCCGAAGCACTTGTAGATGCCCAGGTTCGGGCTCACGTTGAAGCTCGGTGTCTTCTCGTTGTGGAAGGGGCAGAGTCCGAGGAAACGCGGTCCTTTCCGCTTCAAGGCCACGAATTCACCCACCACCTCCTCCACGCGGGCGGCGTCCTTCACTTGCTGTATGGCCTGCGGGGCGATCACTTCTTCTCTGGGCCGGTGTCTGGCAACGGGGCCGTGAATTTACCAGGGTCCAGGTCTGCTGAAGCGATCGTTGGCTAGTTCTGCCACGACACTCGACCTGTCAACAACCCACCGGCCTGAGGCCCTGGGGACGAAGCGACTAGCGCTGGTGGCAAGGAACCATCAACAAACTACTCACGATCCTGCTCGATCGCCGCGCCGGTGCTGTCGTACTGCACCCGCTTCACCTCCACGCCGTTGGCATCGAAGAAGACCCATTCACCGCTGGGTTTGCCTTGCTCGTAGAAGCCCGTGTAATAGGTGCGGCCATTGTCGTGGAATACCTCGGTGGGTCCGTGCTCCACGCCGTTGCGGTAGATGGAGCGGCTCCAGATAACCCCGTTCGGGTGGTACGAGATCCATGACCCTGTGCGCTCGCCGTTGCGCATGTTGCCCTCCATACGGCCACCCCGGCTTAGCTGGATCACTTGAGGTCCGTTCGCGGGTGGGGCCACTTTGGCCGTGGTGTCGCTGGCCGCCTGCGTGGTGGTCGTCTTGGTTTCGGCGCTTTCGCATCCGATCAGGAGGGCTACAACGGCGATGGATAGAAGAGGTCGAAAGGTTGCCATGTGATCACTTCTTGCGCTCCACGGTGAGGTGTACCAGGCCTTCCAGGGCATCACGCGTGTCGTTCTTGTCGAAGGTATGCAAGACGTTCAGCGCCTTGTCGCGGTACTCGAGCATGCGCTGGTTGGCATGGGCGATGCCGCCCACGTCGGTCACCTTCTGCATCAATTTGCTCACGGCGGCATCGTCCTCATTGCGGTTCTTCACCACGTCCACCATCCACCGGCGGTCGCGTGCATCCACGTTGCGCAAGGCATGGATCAAGGGCAGGGTGAGCTTCTTCTCCTTGATGTCGAGGCCGGTGGGTTTGCCCGTGTCCTGTCCACTGCCATAGTCGAAGAGGTCGTCCTTGATCTGGAAGGCGATGCCCGTGAACTCGCCGAACTGCCGCATGCGCTCCACCTCGTCCGCTGGCCGACCTGCCGCACTGGCACCGCTGGCGCAACAGGCCGCGATGAGGCTGGCGGTCTTCTTGCGGATGATGTCGAAGTAGACCTCTTCGCTGAAGTTCAGCCCGCGCGTTTTCTCCAACTGCAACAGCTCACCTTCGCTCATCTCGCGCACGGCATGGCTCACGATGCGCAACAGCTCGAACTCGCCTTTGTCGATGGCCAACAACAGTCCCCGGCTCAGGAGGTAGTCGCCCACGAGCACGGCGATCTTGTTCTTCCAGAGCGCGTTGATGCTGAAGAAGCCACGGCGCATGTTGGCATCGTCCACCACGTCGTCATGCACTAGGGTGGCGGTGTGCAGGAGCTCGATGAGGCTGGCCGCCACGAATGCGCTCTCCTGCACCGGCCCGAACTGCCGGGCGCTGAGCAGGGTGAACATGGGCCGCATCTGCTTACCCTTGCGCTTCACGATGTAATGCATCACCCGATCCAGCAGGGCCACCTTGCTGCGCATCGCTTCGCGGAAGTGCGGCTCGAAAGCCTTCATTTCCGCCGCGATCGGGCGCTGGAGTTCGTCGAAGGTGAGCATGGGTCCGGTTCCTGCTCCGGGTGGGCAAAGATGGGCATAGGCCCGGTGCCGGGAACAACCTTTGCCCGGTTCGTTCGTCCATTGGGAAGTGCCCGATCACCACCTACCTTCGCTGTGCATGATCATCCGGACCCTTCGTTCGTACTTCTGGCTCACCGCCTTTGTCCTCCTGTCCGCATCCGTTGCGCAGGCCCAGCCGGGTAAGACCAAGGTGGTGCTGTACAAGGACCGCGTGGCGGCGGCTTTCGATACGGTGGACTGCGTGAAGAACGTGCTGAAGATCAATCCGCTGGTCTTCTTCCGCGGCGAGATACCCATCTACTACGAACGGGCCATCACGCACCGCCTGAGCTTGGAAGCCGGTCTGGGAGTCACCTTGCGCAATTATCTCGCGCTTTCGTTCACCGGCGATGATGCCGATGACTTCGGTGCCGGCACCGAGATCATCCCACGGCTCAGCTTCAACGTCGGGTTCCGCTACTATTTCCTGGAGGATCTGGAGCCACAAGGCGCTTATGGCCAGATCTCCTTCGCGCACTTGAACTTCACCAAGGACATTCGGACCAAGGGCCCCACAGGAGAATTCACCGATGTGAGCCTGCGCGACGACCGGACGTACAACGATGTGCGTTTCCTGTTCGGCTACCAACGGCTGAGCAGCAACAGTAACTGGTTGTTCGATGTGTATGGTGGACCAGCGTTCCGCGATCGTTTCAATGTGAAGGTCCAGGAACGCCTCGACCTCAGTGGCGACCGACCGACCTGGGCCTATACGGTCGAGGAGACGAAAGATCGCACGCTCGCCTTCTTCCTCGGAGTGAAGGTGGGCTATGGGTTCTAATTAGTTCCTCCTTCCAAAGGATCGGGAACTACTTCATGACGCGCTCACCGTCCTTCAGCGCCGGTTCGTTCTTGTTGGCGAGTTGACCACAAGCTGCGTCGATGTCGCGGCCGCGGCTGCGGCGGATACGGGCGATGATGCCCTTCTTGTCCAGGTGCTGTTGGAACGCCTCCGCATCTTGGGCATCGGTGCGGCCGAAACCGCCGGCGTCGATGGGATTGTATTCGATCAGGTTCACCTTGGCATGCACATCACTGGCGTACTTCACCAGCTCCTGCGCGTCGGCCAAGGAATCGTTGAAGCTGCGGAGCAGGATGTACTCGAAGGTGACATCCTTACCGGTGGTGCGTGTGTAGTACCGTAAGGCGTCCTTCAGTTCGGTGAGCGAGTTCTGCTCGTTGATCGGCATGATGCGGTCGCGCTTGGCGTCGTTGGCAGCGTGCAGCGATAGCGCGAGGTTGAAGCGGGCCCCATCATCGGCGAGCTTGCGGATCATCTTGGCGATACCCGCCGTGCTCACCGTGATGCGACGCGGGCTCATACCCAGGCCGTCCTCTGAGGAGATACGCTCGGCGCTGCGCAAGGTGTTGGCGTAGTTCAGCAAGGGTTCCCCCATGCCCATGTACACGATGTTGGTGAGGCCCTGCTGGTAATACTTGCGGGCGAGAACATCGATCAGCACCACCTGGTCGTAGATCTCCTGTGCATCGAGGTTGCGGATGCGCTTGAGTTTGCCCGTGGCGCAGAAGCTGCAGGTGAGGCTGCATCCGATCTGGCTGCTGATGCACGCCGTCAAGCGCGTGGGTGTCGGGATCAGTACGCCTTCCACCACATGCCCATCCCAGGTCTTGAAGGCGCATTTCACCGTCCCATCCTGGCTGCGCTGCTCTTCCACCAGCGTCAAGGGTCGCAGCACCGTGCGTTCGGCGAGGTGGGAACGGAATGTCTTGGGCAGATCGCTCATATCATCGAACGAGCGGGCCTTTTTGCGCCACAACCACTCCCAGAGCTGCTTGGCGCGGTAGGGTTTCTCGCCCACCTCGTGCACGAGCGTCTTGATCTCTTCCAGAGAGAGGTCGCGGATGTCGGTGGGTTCCATCGGTCAAAGATACCGGGTCAGTAAAGGAGGATCTCTGCGACTCGAATATCGATCGGAGTCGTCACTTTCAAATTCTTCTCTTCACCTGGTACAAGATGGACCTTTGTGCCTGTGCGCTCCACCAACGTGGCCTCATCCGTGAACGCTGGATCATACGGCGCCGCGAAGGCGACGCGGAGCAACGCCACCTGGAAGCACTGCGGTGTCTGCACGGCCCGCATGCCTGAACGGTCAATGGCACGGCTGGTGTCCCCGTCCACCAAGCGCACCGAGGACGTGATCGGCACCACCGGGATCGCCGCGCCGTGATCTTCGGCCGCCGCGAAACAACGCCCGATCAATTCCTTGCTCACCAAGGGACGTACACCGTCATGCACGGCGACGACACCATCACCCTTCACCGCGGCGAGCCCGTTCCGCGTGGAATGGAAACGTTCTTCTCCGCCAGCCACCACCTCGTGTTCGACCAGGAAGCCGTGCCCGATGCACAGGGCTTTCCAGATCGGGATCTGCGCCTCGGGCAGCACCACGATGATCGGCATGGCCGGATCGAAGCCATGGAACGCTTCGATAGTCCAACACAGCAGCGGCTTCCCCTTCACCAGCATGAACTGCTTGGGGATGGGCCCCCCCATGCGCTTGCCCGAGCCGCCTGCTACGATGATGGTGGAGCGTTGCATGGAATGTCGTTATCGCAGCGGAGCGAGGGCACAGTGAATAAGTGTCCTACAAAGAAAGAGGCGCAGAGCTATTCTTCCCTGCGCCTCAGCGTCTCTGTGGCTTTTCTTCCTCAGATGATCAACATCGCATCCCCGTAGGAGAAGAAGCGGTACTTATCCTTGATGGCCACCTTGTACGCGTTCCACACATGGTCATAGCCACCGAAGGCGCACACCTGCATCAGCAAGGTGCTCTCGGGCATGTGGAAGTTGGTTATCATGCTGTCAGCGATGCTGAAGTCGTAGGGCGGGAAGATGAACTTGTTCGTCCACCCGTTGTACGGCTTCATGTGGTTCTCCGTGCTCACGCTGCTCTCGATGGCACGCATGGTGGTGGTGCCCACCGCGCACACCCGCTTCTTGGCGTCCTTGGCGCGGTTCACGATGTCGCAGGCCTCGCGGTCGATGATCACCTGCTCGCTGTCGGTCTTGTGTTTAGTGAGGTCCTCCACCTCCACCGGACGGAAGGTGCCTAGACCTACGTGCAAGGTGACCTCGGCGAAGTTGATGCCCTTCAGCTCCATGCGCTTCATCAGCTCGCGGCTGAAGTGCAGGCCGGCCGTGGGTGCAGCAACAGCACCTTCGTGCTTGGCGAAGATGGTCTGGTAGCGCTCGGCATCACTGGCTTCCGTTTCGCGCTTGATGTACCGGGGCAGCGGCGTTTCGCCCATCTCCGTGATGGTCTGCTTGAACTCCTCGTACGTTCCATCAAAGAGGAAGCGTAAGGTGCGGCCACGGCTCGTGGTGTTGTCGATCACCTCAGCCACCAACTCGTCGTCCTTGCCGAAGTAGAGCTTGTTGCCGATGCGGATCTTGCGGGCCGGATCCACGATCACATCCCACAGGAGGCTGTCGCGGTTCAACTCGCGCAACATGAACACTTCGATCTTGGCGCCCGTCTTCTCCTTGTTTCCCCACATGCGCGCAGGGAACACTTTGGTGTTGTTCAGGATGAAGGTGTCACCCTCATCGAAGTAGTCGAGGATGTTCTTGAATTTCTTGTGCTCGATCTTCCCGTCTTTGCGGTGGAGCACCATCAACTTGCTGCCGTCGCGATCCTTGGTGGGGTAAAGAGCGATCTGCTCCTTGGGCAGGGCGAATTTGAACGCGGTAAGTTTCATGGGGTTGGGGCGGGCTTACTGGGCCGGGCCTGAGAGTTTGGGGCGCCGAAGATAGTACGATCGCGAAGCGAATGTTAAATCTACTGTATATCAGTCGCTTAGCCTGTTGATAACCCGGTCTTTCGTATACGGAGCGATGCGTTCCGACCACTCCGCCGGGGTATAAGCGTCCTGCACGTCGTATTCGCCGATCCGCGTGCGCCGCAGCGCCGAAAGATGCGCTCCGCACCCCAGCACCTGACCGATGTCGTGGGCCAGGGAACGGATGTAAGTGCCCTTGCTCACGTGTACTTCGAAGTCCACTTCGTTGCCCCGGATCGCCGTCACGTCCAACCCGCCCACCACCACGCTCACGGGTTTCATCTCCACCAAGTGCGCGCGTTCGCTGTCGCGGGCCAGGAAGTAGGCGCGCTCCCCCTCGAAGCGCTTGGCACTGTAGTTCGGTGGACGTTGTTCGATGGTGCCTACGAATCGTGCAAAGGCGGCCCGGATGGTGGCTTCATCCAGCTGTTCCCACGGACCACCCGGCTCGGTGGGTGTTTCCAGGTCGTAGCTGGGGGTGGTGCTGCCCAAGGTGATGGTGCCGGTGTAGGCCTTCTCGGCACCGGTGATCAGCGGCAGTTTCTTGGTGAAGGGTCCGTAGGCGAGGATCAGGAGTCCGCTGGCCAAGGGATCCAGGGTGCCGGCGTGGCCCACTTTGATCTTGCGGCCCGCCGCGATGCGCATGGCCCCGCGCAGTTTGCCCACCACATCGAAGCTCGTCCACGTGAGCGGTTTGTCCACCAGCACGAGGCCGCCCGTGTCCGGGGTGAAGTCGAAGGCGTCCACGGGCTCAGTACATCTGCATCGAAACGCCCGCGAGGTGCAGCGCGATGATCACACCACCCACCACGATGCGGTACCACCCGAAGGCCTTGAACCCGCTTTTCGTGAGGTAGCTGATGAAGGAACGGATGGCGATGATGGCCACCACGAAGGCCACCACGTTACCGATGGCGAAGAGTTGCAGGTGCTCGTTAGTGAAGGCGCCGCCGTCCTTCAGATAGTCGTAGAAGCTTTTCACCGTGGCTGCGAACATGGTGGGCACCGCGAGGAAGAAGCTGAATTCCGCTGCGTTCTTCCGCGTGAACCCTTGCGTCATGCCACCGATGATGGTGGCCGCCGAGCGCGATACACCCGGCACCATGGCCAGGCATTGCCAGACACCGATGGTGGCCGCTTGCTTGAAGGACATTGGTTGGTCCGTGCCTTCTGCAGCAGATGGTGCCAGGCGATCGATGACCAGGAAGAAGATGCCGCCGAGGAACAACATCACCCCGACCACCACCACGTTCTCGAGCAGCAGGTCGATGTAGTCTTTGAAGAGCAGACCGGCGATCACGGCCGGGATGAAGCCCGCGAGCAGCTTCAGGTAGAAGTCGAAGCTCTGGAAGAACCGCTTCCAGTACAGGGCCACCACGCTGAGGATGGTGCCGAACTGGATGGCCACTGTGAAGAGCTTGACGAATTCGTCCTGCTCGATCCCCATGATGGTGGACCCGATGATCATATGGCCCGTGCTGCTGACGGGCAGGAATTCGGTGATCCCCTCGATGATGGCGAGGATGATCGCTTGTAGGACGGTCATTTGCCCGTCTCCCCGGTTTTCTTCAGGATGGCGTAGGCCACGAAGGCGTAACCGGCCAGCACCACGATGGGTGCGACGGTGATGCGGCGGGCGCTGAAGAGCTCGGATGCATCGAAGGCGTTGGGATCGCCATTGCCACCCCCGCTCATGAGGATGTACCCCACGGTGACGATCGCCAGGCCGATGAGCATCAGCTTGTAGTTCGTTGCCGTGAACGGCATGTCGTTGTTGAGTTCAGGCTTGGCCATTTCCTAGGATTGTATGCTCGATTCGTTGGTCACTTCCACTGATGCCGGCACCTCCATCACCGCTTCACACCTCACCACTTCACCACTTCACCTCAACTCCAATGCAGGTCCTCCGAGTTCATGCGAAGGTAGCGCCCTACGGCGAACCAGGTGGAGGCGAGGGAGATCACCAAGCCGAGCACCAGCACCCCGGCGAATAGCAGGGCCAGGGTCGGCATGTCGGTGAAGGCGAGCAGGTCGGGCATGTAGTGGTTGGTGAGCTGCAGCAAGCCCACCAACAGGCCGATGGCCAGCACCGCCCCGATGATCCCCTGCCACAAGCTCTGGCCCAGGAAGGGTTTCTTGATGAACCATTGCGTGGCGCCCACCAGGTGCATGGTGCGGATCAGGAAGCGTTTGCTGTAGATCGCCAGGCGGATGGTGTTGTTGATGAGGGCGATGGCCACGAAGAGCAGCAGCACCGTGAAACCCAGCACCAGCAAGCCCACCTTGCTCACATTGGCGTCGATATTCTCCACCACGGCCGCATTGTAGGCCACCTCCTGCACGCGCAGATCCTTCTTGAGTTGCTCCACGATCCACTTCAGGCTATCCGCTTGGGCGTGGTCGGCGTTCAAGCGTAGCTCCACCGAGGGTAGGAGCGGGTTACTGCCCAGCACGCCGAGGAAATCCTCGCCGAGGTCCTTCTTCAGCTGTTCGGCCGCCTCGTCCGCGGTCACGTAGCGGGTCTCATGCGTATAGGCCTCGGTGTCCAACTCCTTACGGAACTGCATCACGTCCACCTCCTTCAGGTCGCGCTTCAGGAAGAGCTCCACGCGCACGTTCTCCTTGAAATAGCGCTCCAAAGCTTGTGCGTTCAACACCAGGAAGCCCAGCACACCAAGCATGAAGAGCACCAAGGCAATTCCGATCACGGTGCTCACGTTGGAGGTGCGCGTGCGTGACTTCAGGTAGCGTTGGTCGCTCATGGTAGGTCGGTGGGCGGTCGCGAAAGTAAGGTCCGTGGCCGTATGGGTGTTGAGGCGCAGCCCGATCCTATGCCGAGAGGCCATGGACGCCAAGGGAGTGTAATGGAATATCCGCGTTGCGTATTCGCTGCGTTCGTGGCGCCGTTGCGGTGGTTCTTCTACCCACCGGCTACCTTCGCGGTCCGTAGCACAGGACCATGCAGTACGATCCGAAGGACATCGAGCAGAAGTGGCGCGAGAAGTGGCAGAGCGACAAGACCTACCGGGTCTTGAACGATGCGTCGAAGCCGAAATACTATGTGCTCGACATGTTCCCGTACCCCAGTGGCGCCGGGCTGCACGTGGGGCACCCGCTCGGCTACATCGCCAGCGACATCGTGGCGCGCTTCAAACGGCACCAGGGCTTCAACGTGCTGCATCCCATGGGCTACGACAGCTTCGGGCTACCTGCGGAGCAGTACGCCATCCAAACGGGCCAGCATCCCGCCAAGACCACCGAGGAGAACGCTGCGCGCTATCGCCAGCAACTCGACGCCATCGGCTTCAGCTTCGACTGGGACCGCGAAGTGCGCACCAGTGATCCGTCCTTCTACAAGTGGACCCAGTGGATCTTCATCCAACTCTTCGAGAGCTGGTATGACCACGAAGCACAACGCGCCCGACCCATCACCGAGTTGATCGCCCGGTTCAGCGAACAAGGCTGGCACCCGACCGACGCCTGTGCCCTCACCGGTGATGTGGAAGAAGAGCTCGGCGCCTTCACGGCCGCTGAGTGGAACACCTTCGACGAACGCACCAAGCAGCGCATCCTGCAGCACTTCCGCCTGGCCTACCTCAGTGAGGCATGGGTGAACTGGTGCCCCGCATTGGGTACCGTGCTCGCCAACGACGAGGTGAAGGACGGCGTGAGCGAACGCGGCGGCCACCCCGTGGAACGCAAGCGGATGCCGCAATGGAGCATGCGCATCACCGCCTACGCGCAACGCTTGATCGATGGACTGGACACACTGGATTGGAGCGACAGCATCAAGGAGGCGCAGCGCAACTGGATCGGCAGGAGTGAGGGGGCGTTGGTGCGCTTCAAGCTCAAGGATACGGACCTCACCCCCGGCCCCTCTCCCGAGGAGAGGGGAGCCGGTGCTTCGGACGGACGTTTCCGCGAAACGACCAACGGTTTCCTCTGGACTAAGCTCATCGAACGCGCCAAGGGAATGCGCAGCAACCCCACGGAAGCGGAGGAACTGCTGTGGCAAACGATCCGTGGACACTCCACCGGTGGAAGGATCCGGCGCCAGCACATCATCGACAAGTTCATCGTTGACTTCGTTTCGATTCCTAAGCAATTGGTGATCGAGGTGGATGGGGACATCCATGATCTACGAGAGGAAGAGGATGCGCTGAGGACGCTGCATCTCGGCGAGAGGGGCTTCAAGGTCATCCGTTTCAGGAATGAAGAAGTTCTACGTGATCCAGAGGCCGTCAGACAGCGCATCATCGAAGAACTTGATGCACGTCCCGACTTTGCCCAGGATGATGATCGTGCAGATGAAGAGCATTCACCCCTCTCCACGGGAGAGGGGCCGGGGGCGAGGTCGCATTTCTCCCCCTCTCCACGGGAGAGGGGGTTGGGGGGTGAGGTCATTGAGGTGTTCACCACCCGCCCCGACACGCTCTTCGGTGTCACTTTCGTAACACTCGCACCAGAGCACGAGCTTGTAGAGAGCGTCACACCGTCCGAGCGCCGCGAAGAAGTGATGGCCTACGTGACCACCGCGAAGAACCGTAGTGAGCGCGATCGCATGGCCGACGTGAAGAAGGTGAGCGGGGTCTTCACCGGCGCGTATTGCATCCATCCCTTCACCGGAAAGGAGGTGCCCGTGTGGGTGGGCGATTATGTGCTCGGCGGTTACGGCACCGGCGCTGTCATGGCCGTGCCCGGTGGCGATCAGCGCGACTGGAATTTCGCCACGCACTTCGGACTGCCCATCATCGCGGTGACGGAAGGGGCGGACATCAGCAAGGAGGCCGATGAGCGCAAGGATGCCATCATCTGCAGCGAAGGTTTCCTCCAGGGTCTTGCGGTGCCCGAGGCGATCACGCGCGCCATCGATGAACTGGTGAAGCTTGGTGCCGGGGAGCGCCGCATCAACTACCGCCTGCGCGATGCTGCTTTCGGACGCCAACGCTACTGGGGCGAACCGATCCCCATCTACTACAAGGATGGCGTACCCTACGCGCTGCCCGAGAGCGAGCTGCCCTTGAAGCTCCCCGAGGTGGACAAGTTCCTGCCCACGGAAGATGGCGAGCCACCACTCGCGCGCGCGGCGAACTGGAGCTACCAAGGCTATCCGCTGGAAACCACCACCATGCCCGGGTGGGCGGGCAGCAGCTGGTACTTCCTGCGCTACATGGATCCGCAGAACGAGGGCCGCTTCGCCTCGCCGGAAGCCACCGACTATTGGCAGCAGGTCGATCTGTACGTCGGCGGCAGTGAGCACGCCACCGGCCACCTGCTCTACTTCCGCTTTTGGACCAAGTTCCTCCACGACCGCGGCTACCTCAACTTCGATGAGCCGGCGAAGAAGCTGGTGAATCAGGGGATGATCCAGGGGAAATCTGCCAAGATTTTCCGACTGCAAGTCGGGTTGGATAGTCTCGGGGAGAGTTATCGTAGTCCTGAGTCAGCGGTTGAGGAGGTGTTGAACCAGGGCTATTCCTTTTTCCTTTCAGCGGACATTAGAGAGAGATGGATGAAAGGTGGGAAGGATGGCGATGAAATATTCCTCCGAGTCTCACAATTCATCCGAGAAAGAGGGGAACTGATTTTCGGAGAGCACGGGATTCAGGGCTGGACTTTGTATACTATGAATGATCCCGCCAAGTGGCTGGCTCGAGTGTATATTCCTATAGTCCATGTTATTGATGATGGCGTCGTTGTGGATACAGTTGCACTTGCTGGGAATTTTCCAGAAGTGAAGAAGGCTGCGTTCATCAATGATGGTGGCCAATTTCTTGCTGAGCGTGAAGTCGACAAGATGTCCAAACGCTGGATGAACGTCGTCAACCCCGACGACATCATTTCGAAGTACGGCGCCGACACACTGCGGTTGTACGAGATGTTCCTCGGCCCCATCGAGCAGAGCAAACCCTGGGACACCAACGGCATCGAAGGCACCTTCCGTTTCCTGCGGAAATTCTGGAACCTGTTCTACGAGAGCGATGTGTTCAGAGTAAGCGATGAAGCGCCCACGAAGGCCGAGTTCAAAGTGTTGCACGCCACGCTTAAAAAAGTGACCGAAGACATCGAGAAGATGAGCTTCAACACCAGCGTAAGCCAGTTCATGATCGCCGTGAACGAATTGGGTGCATTGAAGTGCCACAAACGTGATGTACTGGAGCCGCTCACCATCGCCTTGGCCCCCTTCGCGCCGCATATCGCCGAGGAACTGTGGCAGAAGCTGGGACACAACACCAGCATCACCACTGCCGTTTGGCCGAAGTGGGACGCACAACACCTGGTGGAGGACAACTTCAGCTACCCGATCAGCTTCAACGGGAAAACACGTCTACAGCTGGAGTTCCCCATCGCGCTGGATGCCAAGAGCGTGGAAGCCGCCGTGCTCGCCAACCCCGAAGTGCAACAGCGCCTCGAAGGCAAAGCGCCCAAGAAGGTGATCGTGGTGCCCAAGCGCATCGTCAATATCGTGGTATGAGGAAGGCGGTGCGGGCCTATTGCTGCTGGCTGCGAGCCCCTTATCGACAGGGGAACGGGGCATCGCCATGTAGTGCGGTTGGCGCTCAGGTGACGGTAGCCACCAACCGACTAGTGGCTGGCAGCCAGCAGCAAAGGGCCAGTAGCCAAGAGTCTCTAGCGCATTGGCACCCCGTTTGCATTCCCCAGGTCATGGCACGTTCAACCACCTTTCTGTTGGCCGGACTCGCTGTGCTCACCATGAGCTTCGGCCAGGCCAAGGACCCCGCACCCGCAAGCACCGGTGCCAAGGGCTACAACCAGCTGCGCGAGATCAAGCACGAGGCCTTCAAGCCCGGCGAAAAACTCACCTATGTGGTGCATTACGGCTGGGTGAACGCGGGTGAAGCCGTGGTGGAGCTGAAAGAGAGCGACCGCGAGGTGCTCGGACGTAAAGTGTGGGTGGCCACCGGCACGGGCCGCAGCCTCGGGGCGTTCAACACCTTCTTCAAGGTGGACGACTACTACGAGACCCACTTCGATGCGAAGGGCGTGTTCCCCTACGCCTTCATCCGCCGCGTGAGCGAGGGTGGCTACAACTTCAGCCAGGACTACGTGTACAACCAGGTGAAGGGCGAAGTGACCACCCAGAAGAAGCAGACCCACAAGGTCCCCAGCGGTGTGCAGGATATGCTGAGCGCCTTCTACTTCGCGCGCACGCTCGATCTCGCCAACGCCAAGGAGGGCGATGTCTTCACCATTGAGACCTTCCTAGATGATGAGTTATGGCCCTTGCGCATGAAGTACATGGGCAAGGAGACCATCAAGTTGCGCAACGGCAAGTACCGCTGCCTCAAGTTCCAACCCGTGGTGCAGGAGGGTCGCATCTTCAAAGGCAACGACGACCTCAACGTGTGGATCACCGATGATGGCAACCGCATCCCGGTACTGGCCCAGGCCAAGGTGCTCGTGGGTTCCATCAAGATGGAGCTGAGCGCCTACGAAGGCTTGAGCCATACGATCGCGAAGGAGTAGATCGCGCCGCAGGTCAACAACCCATCGTGGAAAGGAAGTCCCGCCCGGTTCCGGAGCGGGGCTTCTCGTATCGTTCCTTGCACCCCGATGAAACTGTGGCAGAAGGGGCTCGCCGTTTTGGCGGCATCGTGCACCGTGGGGTTCTTCTTCCTAGCCGTGGATGTGGGTCCGCGCGTGGAATACACACCAGACCCCGTGCCGGCGGCCGTGGAAGATACCGTGCCCTTGCCGCCCGACGCGTACGGCATACCCATGGCGGGCTATGTGCTGGAGCATGGATCGGTGCGATCCGGGGAGACCTTCGGCGGCCTGCTCACCTCACGCGGAGTGGACCAGAACATCATCCATGGGCTGGTGGAGCTCGCCCTGCCGCACTTCGACGTGCGCCGCATGCGTTCAGGGCATCCGTATGCCTTCATCTTCGACGAGGACAACACCTTGAGCCCCGAGTATTTCGTGTACGAAGCCGATCCGGTGAAGTATGTGGTGTTCCACCTGCATGATAGCGTGGGGGTACACATCGGAGAGCGACCGGTGATGGTGACCGAGCACAGCATCGCCTGTTCGGTGACCGGTGCCTTGTACAACGACATCGCCGCAGCGGGCGCGGATCCGCAGCTCGCCATGCAGCTGGCGGATGTGTTCGCCTGGACCGTGGATTTCTACCGCATCCCAAAGGACGACATTTTCTCGGTGGTCTACCGCGAGAAGACCGTGGATGGTGTTCCGTACGGTGCACCGGAGATCGTGGGCGCGCGTTACATCAGCTCCGGGCAGGTGAAGGAGGCCTACCGCTTCGCACAGGCTGATGGCGTGGTGCAGTACTACGACGATAAAGGCAAGAGCCTGAAGAAGGCTTTCCTCCAGGCGCCCTTGAAGTTCAGTCGCATCTCCTCGGGCTTCAGTGGGAAACGCCTGCACCCGGTGCAGAAGGTGATGAAAGCGCACTTGGGCACGGATTACGCCGCAGCTTACGGAACGCCCATCCTGGCGGTGGGCGATGGTATCGTGGAGAAGGCTGGACGCTCGGGCGGGAATGGCAACTTCGTGAAGATCCGTCACAACGGAACCTACAGCACCCAATACCTGCACATGCGCAAGATCCTGGTGAGGGAAGGCGCCGCCGTGCAGCAAGGTCAGGTGATCGGCGAGGTGGGCAGTACCGGCCTGGCCACCGGACCACACGTATGCTTCCGGTTCTGGAAGAACGGCGTGCAGGTGGACCACCGCAAGGAGGAGTTCCCCAACACAGAGCCCTTGGCCGAAGAGCTAATGCCGGCCTTCGAGGCGTTCAAGGCCCCGGTGCGCGCCGAGCTGTTCGCGGCCGAGAAGACCGCGCGCGGACGCGTGGTGAATTTCTAACGCGCCAGGTCGAGGATCGCTTTCGTGGTATGCACGTGGGTGCCCGGCGCACCGGTGAGCGCAGCGTTGACCAGGGCTTTGCCGAGCACATCGGTCTTCATGGGTCGTGATGGTGCTGGCAGCAAGGGAGCTATCGCCCGCATCGTCACCAGCGCGATGCGTTCTCCAGTGCGCTGTTCGGTGCGCGGACCATCGAGGATGGATGGGCGAAAGATGTGCAACGCCGCGAAGTCCATTTTCTGCAAGGCGTCCTCCATGCGACCTTTCACGCGGTTGTAGAAGATCAGGCTCTTCGCATCGGCGCCGAGCGCGCTCACCACGCAGAGCCGCACGCCCTTGCCGCTGGCCCATGCGCCCAGTGCCACCACAAGGTCATGGTCCACATGGATGAACGCTTGTTTGTCGCCCTTCACGGCTTTGATGGTGGTCCCCAGGCAGCAGACCACGGAATCCACCCGTGCCGCCGTATCAAGCGCGGCGATCAGGTCAGCCCCGCCCCAATGCACGATGCGCGCGGGGGCGTGCGGCACTGGCCGGCGGCCCCAGGTGATCAATTGCCCAACGCGGGCATCGGCCAAGGCGTGCTGGACCGCAGCGGCCCCGACCACACCTGTGGCCCCGGCGATGAGCAGTGATGTTCCCATGGGAGAAAATTAGGTCACCCTATTGTTTATAGTATAAACAAGTCTATATTTGCCTCATCAACCGAACACCATGGAACAGCCGATGACCCCCGAAGCCAGCCTGCGCCTGATCGACGAGATGCTTCAACAAGCCAAGCGCAGCTTCTCGCGCATGAGTTTCTACTTCCTACTCTGGGGCGGGCTGCTGCTTGTGGCCACCTTGGCTGAGTACGCTATGAACAGGGCTGGTCTGCCGAACGGCTGGCTCGGATGGCCGATCCTGGGCACCTTGGGTGGGATCGTCTCAGCGGTACATGGCTCCCGTGAAGGGCGCAAGGCGGGTGCTTCCACCTTCACCGACCGCGTATTCATGTGGGTGTGGTTGGCCTTCACCCTCACCTTGGTCATCGTCATCATCAGCTCCGTGCAAGTGGGCCAGCGCCCTGGTCCGTGGGTGAGCATCCTGACCGCCATGCCCACGATGATCTCGGGCGGCATCTTGCGCTTCCGCCCGCTCATCATCGGTGGTGTGCTCTTCTGGGTGTTCGGCCTGCTCGCCTTGTTCCAATGGCCTGAGCATGGCGCGTTGCTCTTCGCACTAGCGCTGTTGCTCGGTTACATCGTCCCCGGTTTTCTGTTGAAGCGACAAGAAGATGGCCTTCGCACCGCTTGATCCCGTGCTCCACAACCAGCTGCGCCTGGCGGTGATCAGCTTGCTGGTGGCGGTGGAGGAGGGCGACTTCAACTTCTTGTTGGAGAAGACCGGCGCCACGCGTGGCAACCTCAGTGTGCAGATCACCAAGTTGAAGGAAGCCGGCTACATCGTAGTGACGAAGTCCTTCAAGGACAACTACCCGAACACTGTTTGCGCTATCGCGCCGAAAGGCCTTGAAGCATTCGAACACTATGTGAAGGCGATCAAGGAGTATTTGCGCGGCTAGGGAAGGGTCCGCCACGACGGCCGGGCTTGCAAAAGCCCCCGGCCGTTGTGCTTTCTGGATCTTCGTCGGATATCAGGGGTCATTCGTCGGGAAGGCGGCTGTTTGTGTCGAGACCTTGCCTACCCGGAGGAACAAGCCGCGTAGACAGCCCCATGCTGCTCGCCCGCCTTTCCCAGTTCCGCACCCTCGGCATGTCCGCGCTCATGGCGCTGGCGTTGGTGGCGTGTAAGAAGGAGGAGTTGGTGGTGCGGCCGGATAATGAAGCGCCCGACTACGATGGTGTGGCCTCGGTGGTGGTGCGCAACTACGTGAACCGCCTCTTCATCGACCTGCTGGGCCGTGAACCGGTCGACGCGGAAATGAACGCCGAGGTGAGCGCCTTGGAGTCGGCCGGCCTTTCGGTGGATGCCCGCGTGGCTTTGGTGAACAAGCTGATGACGAGCACCACGTTCGTTCCGGGTGATTCGTCCTACCAGCATGCCTATGCGCAGCGGACCTATGAACAGTTCAAGGCCCGCTTCATCGAAGGGGTGAGCGACGAGGTGATCGACGGCTTCATCGGCAATGCGGCTCAGGCCGCCTTGGAGGACTCGCTGAGCGGCGATGCACAAGGTGCCAGTGAAAGCAACAGCGCGCTGCAACGCCTGCTCCGGCTGAAGAGCGCCCGCATCCACTACCGCGAAGGGACCATCACCGGCTCGGAAATGGCCAAGCGCATGATGTTCAACGACGTGTACGACGAGATCAACATGAACGCGTTCAACTTCATCAACGCCAGTTTCGACAACCTGCTTTTCCGGTTCCCGACCAACGCGGAGTTCGATGCGGCCTACACGATGGTGGAGCAGAGCGCACCCGCGTTGCTCTTCGGCCAGAGCGCACAGAACAAGGGCGGTTACCTCGACATCCTGGTGAACAGCGCCGAAGGCCACGAAGGCTTGGTCCGCTTGTTCTTCCGGGCGTACCTCGGCCGCGAGCCGAGCACCTCCGAAGTCTTCCCGATCCTGAACGCCTTCCTGAACGACCACGATCTCCGCCGCATGCAACGCACCATCCTGGTGAGCGATGAGTATGCGGGTCTACAGAACAGCTGAACAGAACACCAACGAAAGAAGAAACCATCAACTCCCCCAATACCATGGAAACCAAGTACCGCACCCTCCTCCAAGCCGCTGCCATGTTACTCGTACTCGCACTGGTCGTGATGAACCACGGCGGCGATAAGGGCGAACGCTCCGTAGCACAGAAGTCCGTACACGCTCGTCGTTGATCCGCGCCGCCATGGTACGCCACCTACATACCACGAAAGGCCTGGCCGGGATCATCCTGGCCAGCGCCCTCCTCTTCACCGGGTGTAAGAAGGAGGTGTTCGTGTACGAGGTGGATCCGGTGGACCTGGGGCAGGGGGCAGGTGATAAGGACCGCGAGAAATCCAACCAGGAGTACGCGGCCATCCTCCACGCCAACCTCTTCCAGACCGCACTCTCGCCGGGCGATCTCTACGAGATCGATCAGTGCATCCAGAGCATCGGCGACAAGCAATTGGCGCGGGAAGTGATCATCAGCAACTTCATGAACAAACCCGGGGTGATCATCCCCACGCCGGAAGAGATGCATGCCGATGTGAGCGCTTTCATCACGGCTACGTATAACCGCTTCTTGGTCCGCAACCCCACGGAAGCGGAGAAGACCTGGTTCCGCAACATGATCGAGGCCGATCCCAACGTGACGCCCGAGCTCATCTACTTCTCCTTTGCCCTCAGCGAGGAGTACCTGTTCTACTGAACCCCACATGCCCATGGACCGCAGGAAGTTCATCAAACGCACGAGCGCAGCAGCAGCGGGCCTCTTTGCGGCGCCGTACATCCTGCCCAGCGGACGCCTGTTCGCGGCTTCGGGCATGCAGCTCGCGGAGCATGTGGTCTTCGTGATGTTCGCTGGTGGTGTGCGCCAGCAGGAGAGCGTGTTGCAGCGTTACCTCGGCGATGCGCAAGCCGATGATGTGGAGGGCAACATCCTCTACAACATGTTGGATGGCACGCCGCCGCCCCAGAAGATCGTGTATGGCACTGGACTCGGTGGCATCAACCCCATCCAGCCCATCCTCGGAGAGACCTTGCAACAGCAGGGTACACTATTCCGTGAGATGCGCGCGGTGAACGCCGGGCACTACGGTGGACTGAACTCCCTGTTGCAAGGAGGCACGGCCGCCACGCAAGGCCTGCAGCAGAAGCCGCTCAACCCGACCATCTTCGAATACCTACGTCGACATGCCGGCATTCCGGCTACCAAGACCTGGTTCGTGGGCAATACCATCGGGAACAGTGTGCCGCTGTTGAACCACAGCATCCACCCGAATTACGGAGCTCGCTATGGGGCCAACTTCTTCGCGCCGAACATCACGTTCGGGCCCGCTGGTGATCAGTACCTCTCCGACGCCAAGGTGTACCACCCGGAGGATCAGCTTCAGCCGATCTACGAGATGAAGGCCTTCCTCGACAACAGCTTTGAGCGGCTCGGGTCGGTGCCCACCAGCATCGGGAACACCCCGGAGGAGAAGCAGGACATCAAAGCCTTCATGGCCGAGATGTTCACCAAGACGCAGAACGGGACCATCGCGCACCCACCCGTGCATGATGGCGGCGACCTCACCACCGTGGGTTATGCCTGCGAAGTGATGAAGTGGTTCAAGCCAGCGCTCACCGTGGTGAACATGAGTGGTGTGGACGGTTGCCACAGCAGTTTCACCGGATACCTCGCGGCCATGCACCGTGCCGACCATGCCGTGGGCCACCTCTGGGATTTCATCCAAACGCAGGTGCCCGAGATGGCGAATAACACCGTGATCATCGCGGTGCCCGAATGCGGCCGGAATGCGGAACCCAATGCGATCCTGGACCAGAACGATTGGTACAGTTTCGACCACAGTGATGCGAATGCGCTGCGCGTGTTCGGCATGATGGCCGGACCTAGTGTGCCTGCCAACCTCTCGGTGGGTGGCGAGGGCAACCCCGTGGGTATCGTCACGGACGTGGTGCCCACGATCGCCGAGATCCTCGGTGTGAAGAACGAGGTGATGGGAGCGGGCTTGCTACACCCGGGTACACTGTCACTCTACGATCGCATTTGACCATGCTACGCGCACTGCTCGGCATCGCCCTCATCGTGTTCGTCCTCGCGGCGTGCAAGAAGGAGACACCCAATCCGTACGACGAGCTGGAACGCGGTGATCCGAACCCGACGGTTGATGCACTCCCCGCGGGGAACTTCGCTTGGATACACCAGCGGATCCTGCGTCCGAACTGCGCCTTGAGCGGTTGCCACGACGGCACCTTCGAGCCGGAGTTCAGGACCATCGGTGGTTCGTACAACTCGTTGGTGCTCCATCCGGTGATCGCCAACGATCCACAACAATCCTATACCCACCGCGTGGTGCCTGGCGATGTGTCCGCCTCGCTGTTGCATGCCCGATTGAACATCTTCATCCCGAACACCTCGGGCATCATGCCGTTGGGCTTCACCGAGAACAGCGACTGGCCCGCGAACAGTGCAGCCTACAAAGCCGCGATCGACCAATGGATCGCCAGTGGCGCCCGGGACATGTTCGGTCGTGCGCCGAGCGAAGGCAACCTGCAACCCCAGGTGACGGGCGTACTCGCCTTCGCGCCCGGGAGCAGTGCGAACCCTTTCCCCCGTGGCGAAGGCGAAGGGGTGCAGCCGATCGAAGTCTCCGGCACGGCAGTTGATCTATGGTTCGCCTTCGCGGACGACACGACTCCTGCCCAAGCGCTCACCTACAACAAGGTGAAAGTGGTCACCGCTGGTGCGGCCTTCGAGGCGGTACCGGAGCTGCCCTTGCAGATCGGATCGACCATCACCGGCCCTGATCTGGGTAACACGAGCACCACCTTCACCCACAAGGTGCAGGTGCCGCTGGGCGATCATGCGCCCGGAACGGTCCTCTTCGTGCGGGTGTACGTGCAGGATGCCGACCACGACACGCCCACGGAGATACCGGATGATGGCACCGGGGCACCGATGTCCAACTACTTCACCTTACGCGTGGTGGTATGAGGTACGCGCTCGTTCTCCTTCCCATCCTGGCGCTTGCGGCATGCAAGAAAGAAAAGGCCGACATCATGCCCAAGGAGCCCGCCATTGAGCTCATCAGCGCGGATCCCGGCACGGTGACCGAATTCCAGGAAGCCGTGGTGCTGCGCTTCAGTTACCGCGATGGCGACGGCGATCTGGGGCGCTCGGATCCCGATGACTTCTCCCTCTGGGTGAAGGACAGCCGCTTGGCCGTGGCCGATGGGTACCACATCATCCCGCTGGCGCCGCCCGACGCGGAGATCGCGATCCAAGGTGAACTCGTGGTGGAGCTGGCGCCGCTTTTCCTCTTGGGCAACAGCGCACAGGAAGTGATGACCTATACCTTCTACGTGGAGGATCGTGCGGGCAACCGCAGCAATTCGATCGCCACCTCGCCGATCACCATCAACGCACAGGCCGAAACCGATTGATGCCATGCGACGGATGCGGCCACTCCTGCTCATCGCGCTTTGCGCTCCGTTCTTCGGTGTGCGTGCGCAGCTGTTGCCGGAGTTCAACATGGCCGATACCACGGTGACCGAATGCAAGGGCATCCTGCTCGATAGCGAGGAAGGTCCTGGGGGTAACCTGTACGGCAACAACGAGGACCTTGTCTTCACCATCGATGCCGGAAGCCAGATCACGTTGGTCTTCACCCCAGTGTTCTGTTTGGAGCAGGGTTACGACTTCATCACCTTCCACGACGGGCCATCGATCAACTCTCCCCAGATCGGTCCGGCCTATTCGGGCACCACGGCACCACCGCCCATAGTAGCCAACAGCGGGGTGCTCACCGTGCATTTCGTGAGCGACCAGAACGTGGCCTATTGTGGGTTCGAAGCGCAGTGGACCAGTTATGCCGCACCGCCCGTGCCACCGGTGATGACCATTCCTGTGGCCCCTGCGTGCAACAGCTCACGTCTGGACATCCACTTCAGTTATCCTGTCGCGTGCGACTCCATGGTGGTGGATGCCGTTCAACTGATCGGTCAAGGCGCACCGAACGTGGTTGGTGTGCTACCCATGGGCTGTGCAGGGGGCTTCACACAGAACCTCCAGCTGGCTGTTGCACCTCCGTTCGACCGGAATTGTCCCTACCAGCTCGCATTCCGCATCGGCCTGCGCGATCGCTGCGATTCGTTGTGGTACTTCATCCTCAACGCGAACACGCTGATCACCACTTGTCCGATCGATGTGGAGATCATCGCTAGTTCCGATACCATCTGTGCGGGCACCTGCACCGATCTCATCGCCGATGTGAACGGCTGTTTGAATTACACCTACGCCTGGGATAATGGGCTGCCGAACGTGCGCGGTCCCATTAGCGTGTGCCCGACGGCCACGACGACCTATTCTGTGGTGGCTACCGAGAGCGGCACCGGTGCGCAAGCTGGTCATGCTATCACCATCGTGGTGCTCGATCCACAGATCACAGGCGCCCCAACGACCATCTGCCAATCAGCGGAAGCCCTCGATCTGCAGAGCGCACCACCTGGTGGCTGGTGGAGTGGCGCCGGAATCCTAGACAGCCTCGCAGGCACCTTTGATCCCGATACCGCCGGACCAGGCAGCCACGTGCTCACCTATGGGATCCCCGGGGGATGCGAGGCACAGATCACATTGTTCGTGGACAGCATGGACGCAGGCCTGGATGAAGCCGCATGCCCCGGTACCGCACCATTCCTCATCGTGGACAATACACCAGCGGGTGGCACCTGGACAGGACCCTTCATCACACCGGATGGATTGTTCGATCCCAGTACCATCGGATCTTATGTCGTCACCTATTCGGCTGGGGCTTGTTCGGATACCAAAGTGATCAACGTGGATGAGATCTCCGGTGAGACGCAGCTCGATACCGTGTGCCAGAGCACCTATCCGTTCGATATCCCCGTGGAACCCTGGGGCGGCAGGTGGTATGGTGCGGGCATCGTGGACTCGCTGCTGGGCACCTTCGACCCCGATGAAGCCGAAGGAGGAACGCACCTGCTGACCTATGCGCTGCACGGTTGTGATGCGCAATTCACCATCCACGTGAAACCGGTCGATATCGGGGGCAGCCGAAGCGCTTGTCCGGACCAACCGGCGCCTTTCGCGTTACAGCCAGCAGCTATACCACCGGGTGGCACGTGGACCGGCGATGGCATCGTGGACGCATCCGCAGGCACCTATGACCCCGTGCAAGCGGGCAACGGCTGGGACGAACTCCTCTATATCGCGCCGAACGGATGCGTGGACTCGATCGGGATACTTGTGGGCTACACCACCCTTGAGGTCGATACGCTCTTCTTCTGCGCCGGCGATGAAGCGCTCTTGTTGAATGAGGAGAGTACGGGTCGCACACCGTGGGATGGGTTGTGGTCGGGAACGGCCATTGAACAGAATAGTGATGGCGACTGGTTCTTCGATCCGCAAGAGGCCGGTATCGGTGTGCATCCGTTGTACTTCAACGCCAACACCTGCGGCGACTCGCTCTTGGCGATCGTGCATCCGGCTGCATTGCCCGCCGATGCACTCACGATCTGCGGAGCCACGGAGGCGTTCGCTCTTGCGGTTGTTCCTCCGGGTGCTGTCTTCGAAGGCCCGGGCATCTCACCGACCGGTTCGTTCAATCCTTCGCAGGCCGGTGATGGCACGCACTTGATCCGCTATTCCACGCCGGCCGGTTGTTCGGACTCCATCGTAGTGACCGTGATGCCTTTCCTGCAAGCGGAGATCAGCGGGGTGCAGGAGCGATACTGTTCCAATGCCATCGATGTCACCATCGGACTGGCCCCTACGGGCGGTGTGTTCGAGGGCCTCAACGCGCTCGCGTTCAACCCCAGCACATTGCCGGATGGGGAGTATACCCTGATCTACACCTACGGCTCGGGCAATTGCCAGACCAGTGATACCCTCCGTTTCACGGACCATCCGGCATTGACCGCCGAGTTGACCACCACCAACAACCCCATCTGCAGTGGTGGTGGATCCGCGATCGTGGCCACTACGGATGGTGGTGATCCACAAGGGCTGATCACCTACCAATGGGATAATGGCTTGTACCCCGCTGGCTCGGTGAGCGTGAGCCCCTTGGAGACCACTACCTATTCGGTGTTCATCAACGATGGATGCAGCGATCCGGTCACCGAGTCGGTCACCATCGTGGTCCATCCGCCCTTCGCGCCGGAATTCAACTTGTCGCCACTGCAGTGCTTTGGTGACCCCGGCTATGTGATCGGTCGTGTGGATGCAGCGGGAACATACGCGTTCCTCTGGGAAGTGGATGGCGAGACTTCCAGTGCGGATAGCCTCGCGCTCGATGCCGGCGCATTGGCCTTCGTTACCGTGACCAACGTGGAGACCGGCTGCACCGCCGACAGTTTGATCCGTATCCCCAGCTGGCCGGTGATCACAGCCCTCTTCAGCAGTAATCCCAACGAGGAGTGCATCGACTTCGATCAACGGGATGTCACCTTCATCGACCTCAGCAACAATGCCGTTGGCGGTTACTGGGTGATCAACGGCGACACCGTGCCATACATCCTCGGTGAGAACCCGCACTACGACCTCGGATCAGCAGGTTACTACCAGACCGAGCTCGTGGTGTGGAACGAGGGGCTTTGCATGGACAGCATGGCCATGGATCTCTGCATCCGCGATAGCGAAGCGGTCTTCATCCCCGATGTGTTCAGCCCCAATGGTGATGGAAGCAACGACGTGCTCTTCGTGCGTGGACCGACCTTGGTGGAAGTGGAGTTCGCAGTGTACGATCGCTGGGGCATGCAATTGTTCGCCTCCGCCAGTGTGGACCAAGGGTGGGATGGAACGATGGATGGTGACCGTAGTGCGAGCGGCGTGTACGTGTACACCCTGATCGCGCGCGCGGAGGATGGAACGCGGATCGAACGGACAGGCAACATCACCTTGGTGCGATGAAGACGCCATGTGGATATCGGAGAACGCGAGGCGAGCAGCGATCGCAGGAGCTGCCCCGCCAGTTCCTACGCGCGAAGGACCGCTGGCGGGTCAACGTGATCCTTGTCTTGGCGCTTGTTTCGCATCACGTTGTTGGACAGGACGTCCACTTTGGCCAGTTCTTCAATGCACCTTTGGTCATCAACCCGGCCAATGCGGGGGACATGGAAGGCGATCAACGTTTCGCCATCATCCATCGCGAGCAATGGCGCAGTTTGGGTAGTCCGTTCCGCACCGATGCGTTCAGCTACGACACACCCTTGCTCGAGGGCAAGTTGGGCAAGGGCCGTTACCTTGGGGTGGGTGTGAACGCCTTCAGTGATCGCGCTGGTGCTGCCCGTTTCGGAGACACTCAAGCGAACCTGAGCGTGTCCTATGCCATCCGGAGCGGGGAGGCCAGCTTGCTCGCCTTCGGTCTGCAAGGTGGTTACGGTCAACGCAGCGCCCAGTTCGACGGCCTGCGGTGGGACAGCCAATACAATGGCGCCGGGTATGATCCTGATCTGCCCACCAACGAAGCCGTGCCGAACAGCTCTTCGCGTTTCGTGGACTTCGGAGCCGGTGTGTTGGCCAAGGGCGAGCTGAAGAGCGGCCTGCGCTGGAAGGGGGGTGCCTCCGCTTTCCACCTCAACGAACCGACGGTCTCCCTGTTCGGGGGTGCCGAGGATCAGCTGATGCGTCGTTTGGTGGCGCATGGCGAGTTGCGCATCGAAGGCAAGCGCTGGATCTGGCTTCCGAAATTCTTCGTGGCGCAGCAAGGCACCAGTCGCGAGATCAACGTGGGCGGCCTCCTCCATCGGAGGATCGGGGTAGATAGCCGCTACACCACCGACAAGAACTCATCCGCCATCTACCTCGGTGCTTTCTACCGCGTGGGCGATGCCATCGTGCCCACTCTCCAGTTCGAGTGGGAGCGAAGATTCGTGGGAGCGATCAGTTACGATGTCAACATCAGCAAGCTGCGCGCACAGACCATGTACCGCGGTGCCATGGAGGTGAGCTTGCAGTACATCGGTGTGTTCCGCGACAAGCGCATGCGGCTGCCGAAGGGTGGGGTGCGGTGATACGCTGCTGCCCGAGCCGATCCGTTAGTTCCGCTGTAGCGTGAGCGTTCGTGCCGCTTCATCGATGCGCCATTCCTTGAATTTCTTCAGGAAAGACTTGCCTAGGAGGTATTGGATCTCCTGGTCCATGACCGCGACCACGACGTTGTCGACCTTCCACTCCCCGATCTCGATGCCATTGACGATATGTCGGGCACATGTCGTTCTCTTGCCATCGGCCAAGGCGTACTCGCGATCAACCAAACGCACCCCTTGGTCGATCACCTGCGCCTGCTGTAATTCGGCAAGGAGCTTCGCCGAGATGATACAATCCTCGGCACCGGAGTCGATGATGAAGTACTGCTCGCTACCGCCAATGCGCAACTTCACCTTATGCACCGAGCCGTAGGTGACCACGGGTAAGGTGATGGTGTTGGAGGTGCCCGTGATGTCTTCCGCGGTACCATGTGCTGGCTCGCGCTCAGGCATGGCTTCCGTTACGCATGGCATGAACACCTCGTTGAACAAGGGAGAGTTCGGGTCCATCGCCTTGTAGAAGTCTCCAATGGTCAGGTCTCGGGCCACCATTTCATTGATCACACAGGCGCAGAGGAATACCGGATCCGCACCGATCTGTTGGATGGAGACTTCCGCTGCGAGCTGCTCGGCACAGCCCTTCCTTGTTTCGGTCAACCCGTCTTCCCCAATGGTGGCAAGACGGACCGAATTGATGTCAAGACCTGTACACTTCGATAACTCGTCGAACGAGGTAGGGTTGTTCATCACCAACGCTGCGAGATCCACATTGTCCAATATCCTCGGGTTACTAGCAGTTGCTATAGCTTCCGTGGACAACACGATCGGCAGCACGCACACACAGAATCGGTCGCGATCGAACATGGCGAAGGAAGGCTCGTCCGTCCATGCTTTGTGGCATTTGGCAGTGAAGGCACTCCGCGTTCCGAGCTTGGTCCCCACCCGATTGGTCAGCACATCCTCTTGGGCCAGGGTGATGCTACTGGAAAGTGCGAGGAAAAGAAGAAGGGTACAATGACGCGATGTTGCCATGTTGCGAATTTATCCGCGCTTGTCAATGTGAGATTGAGGGCGCTAATTGCTGGCAATTGCAGGGCGGAGTGCTCAGTATTCGGCAATGGCGACCTCAACGCCCCCGCTTGATGAAGATGTAGCCGCCCTTTTCCGCGCCCCAAGCTTGCTGGCCTTCGGCGTCCCAACCGCGGTCCCAGCTCACCATGCGGTCAGAGCTTAGTACCACCTCGCTAGTCGTGTATACGGCCTTGCCTCTCTTGCTCGGGCAATCGCGGTCGTGCGTGCTGCCCGTATAGGTGTTCCCCCGCCGATGCAGGGTGATGGCGCAACCTTCCAGCCGTTCCAACGAATCGGGGTTCAGGCGTTCGAGCTTTGCCGGGTCCGCGAATGCGCCGTACAGGGATTCACCGCTTTTGATGGTCAGGATGTTGCTCGTGAAGGTGCTGTCGTTCACCTCCTGTACATGGTACACACGCTGACGGTAAGGCTTGGCCTTGCTGTCCGCTGTGGCCTGCTCCACATACAACCAGGCTCCATCGCGGCGCTTCGGCCAGATACGCACCATCTCCAGCTCGATCTCGAAATAACTGGTGTCGCTCTTCGCTTGTTCTGCACTGGTGTACGAGCCGGCCATGGTGCTGGCGAGCTGCTCCAGCGCGCGGGTACGTTGGGCGTGAAGTGGTGCTGGGAGAACAAAGATCGCGAGGAGTAGCGTGGCGCGGAACATGGCCGGAAGTTAGGCCTCCGCCTCCACCCACATCCCGTGCTCCTTGATCAGCGCGACTAGTTCGTCCACCGCGTGCTCGCTCGGCACGTTGCGCTTCACCACTTCCTTCTCGCGGTACAGTGTGATCACACCCGGACCGGTGCCCACGTAGCCGAAGTCCGCATCGGCCATCTCGCCCGGACCGTTCACGATGCAGCCCATGATGCCGATCTTGACACCCTTCAGGTGACTGGTCCGCGCGCGGATCTTCGCGGTGGTCTCCTGTAGGTCGAAGAGCGTGCGGCCACAGCTGGGACAGCTGATGTACTCGGTCTTGCTGGTGCGCGTGCGTGTGGCTTGCAGGATGCCGAAGGCCGTGCGGCACACCAGGTCCTCGCGGCCACCTTGTTCATCAGCGATGAAGACACCATCACCTAGTCCGTCTATCAACAGCGGACCCATATCGGTGCTGCTGTGGAGGACCAACGTATCGTTCGTGATCGCGCCATAGGCCCGGCCGATGATCACCGGAACAGGGCATTCATGCGTGATCAGTTCGAAGAACAATCGTCGCTGCTCGGCCATGCCGTGCGCGTTGTGCGTGTCGATGAGCAGCACGGCCGTGGGGTCGGCCTTCAGTACAGCGATGAAGGGTCCGTCGAGCTGCCGCAGGCTCGCATACACCAGATTGAACTGTGGGTGGCGCTCCGCCCCGCCGAGGTAAAGCTGCTTGTTGAGGAAGGGGTAATGCCGCTCCTTGCCTTTGTTGCCCAGCCAGGTGGCGTGCTCTTGGATGATGCCAAGCGTCCCGGGGATCTCGAAATCGATCGAGTTCTTCCCGATGAAAGCGTAGTCGCAGGCCTGGTCGGTGATGTTCCATTTGTCCAAGGGCACGCTGTACCGATAACCCCAGGCGAAGAGCGTTGCGGGTTTGATCTCCTTGCGGCCGCTGAGGTCTGCCAGTACTACGGGCACATGCCGCGCACCGATGTTCAGCACTTCTCGGCTTGTGCGACGCCGGTGGGAGAAAGGCGAATACGCCTCATCCCCCGGCCCCTTCTCCAAGGGAGAAGGGGAGAAGCTCACCTCGGGTATGGGCGCATGATCGTGGCGGTCGTTGTAGCGGTCCACCAGCGCGCGGGCCACGGGGATCTCGAACTCGGGGTCCTCCGTGAGGCTTACGCGCACCGTGTCGCCGATGCCATCCTCCAATAGTGCACCGATGCCCGCGGCACTCTTCACGCGACCGTCCTCGCCGTCGCCGGCCTCGGTCACGCCCAGGTGCAGCGGGTAGTCCCAGCCCTCGCTGATCATGCGGTTTACGAGCAGGCGGTAGGCCTGCACCATCACCTGCACATTGCTGGCCTTCATGCTCAGCACGATCTCGTGGTAGTTCTCATCGCGGCAGATGCGCAAGAACTCGAAGGCGCTCTCCACCATGCCTTCAGGCGTGTCGCCGTAGCGGTTCAGGATGCGGTCGCTGAGACTGCCGTGGTTGGTGCCGATGCGCATGGCGGTGCCGTGCTCCTTGCAAATGCTCACCAGCGGGGTGAAGCGGGCGCGGATGCGTTCCAACTCTTCCGCGTATTCCGCGTCGGTGTACTCGCGCACATCGAACTTCTTCTTGTCGACGTAGTTGCCCGGGTTTACGCGCACCTTCTCCACGAGGCGGGCGGCGATCTCGGCGGCGTTCGGGGTGAAGTGGATGTCGGCCACCAACGGTGTGCTGAAGCCGGCGGCGCGAAGTTCCTTCTTGATGACCGCGAGGTTCTCGGCCTCCTTCTTCGAGGGTGCGGTGATGCGCACCAGTTCGCAGCCAGCCTCGATCATGCGGATGCTCTGGGCCACCGTGGCCGCGGTATCCATCGTGTCCGTGGTGGTCATGCTCTGCACCCGGATGGGGTTGGTACCGCCGATGCCGATGTCGCCGATGCGCACGGCGCGGGTCTTCCAGCGTTCGTAGCGGGTGAGGCTGGGGCAATACTGACTGGGCGCGATGAGGGTGGAGGACATGCGTTGGTGGAGGTGCGAAGATACCGGGGTCGAGTGTCAGTCCTTGGTGGGGGTGCCCGTGCGGCTGTCATCCACGAAGGTCCAGCCGGAGCTTTCGGCGATAGTCTTCATTATTGAAGCTGCTTGAATTCTCCCTTTGGCGGCTTCAACGAATAAGCCACTTTTTGCTGCGGAGGATATGATCTTTGCCTTCGCCTTCATTTCTATGTTCGAAATGTCAGAGGCTTCGAATTCGGTGAAGATCCCCTCTTGTATGTCGTAGTAGTGGAAGGAGTACTCTGTTGAGAGAATCCCGGGTTTTAATGGTCCGACGAGACGGATAGTCCTAGTTTTCTCATCGGCCTCTAATCGGACCCCTTGTAGGTCGTACCCAACACTCATTGTTGCTGTGACTCGCACAATCGCACTCTTCTGAAAGGGGGATGTCCTACCAAGCCAGCCTTTATTACGCTCATCGATCGTTTCTGAGTAGATCTCATTGAAGTCGCCTTCCACCGTGACCAGCTTCAATACGGGTCTGATACGCTCCAATAACACCGTGGAACTGACCTGTTCGGTGGCCCGTTCAGGTTCGTAGACCGCCCGGGTGATGAAGAACACCAACAGCGCGACACCTACCAGAACGAGCAAGCCCTTGATCTTGTTCATGCCATTTGCTCCGAGCCAGGTGGCGCGGACGTGGACAAAGATCGCGCTCAGCCTTGGGTCAACGGGTCTGGCTCCACCACTTCCGCGCGGTCCCGTTTCCGCTGGAACCAGGCGTTCGCCATCAAACAGGCCAGGATAAGGGCGATCCCGATGTACGACCCGGTACGCAGCTTTTCCTGGCTACCCCAGATCAGCAGGGCGATGATGATGGTGTACACCGGCTCCAGGTTCACCGTGAGCACCACCGTGAAGGGCGAAAGCTGGCGCATGACGGCGATGCCCGCCACGAACGCGAACGAGGTGCACACCAGGCCTAGCAGTAGGTGCCAGACCACCGTGTCGGTCGGCAGCTTCCAAACGGGGGGTGGAAGCGCGTTGGTGAGCAAGAGGTACAGCGCCATGGTGAGGGCAGCCCCGGCCATCTCGTAGAATCCGATGCGCAGCGCATCGCCGCGTTTGATCAGCACGGCGTTCACGATGTTGAACCACGCACTGAACAGGGCACTGAGCGTGGCCACGATGATGCCGTTGCGATGGCCGCTCTCCAGTCCGAAGATCAGGAGCAAGGCGGCCACCACTACAAGGCCGAGCACTACCTCGTAAGCGCGTATCCGGCGTTTGAACCACAGCGGCTCCAATAAGGCGGTGAAGACCGTGCTGGTGCTGAGGCAGGCCACGGCGATGCTGGCGGTACTTATCTCGATGGCGCCATAGAACGTGATCCAATGCGCTGTGATGATCAGGCTGGTAAGCAGGTAGTGCTTGAGGTCGGGGGTGTTCGGCGAGAGCGATCGCTTCAGCCAAAGCGCTGCGGCGGCCAATCCCACCATGGCGATAAGCGTGCGGGTGTAGACCAGTTGGAATGTGCCCTGATGCTCCTGGATCAGTTTACCCAGGATACCCGTGAAACCCCAGATGAACACCGTGAGGTGGAGGAGGAGAAGGGCGTTCCGGCGTGCATGCATGGCGGCGCCGAAAGGTACAGGGGCATCGGTGATAGGCCGAGGTCAACACCGCATCAACGGATGGAGCTGAGCTTCTCGCGCAAGCTGGCCACCAAGGTCTCCTGCTTCGCGATCTCCGCGCTCTTGTTCGCTTGGTCCTGTGCGTTCTTCTTGATGGCCTGGGTGAGTTCCTCCACCTTCTTATTCATGCTCACCTCTTCCTCGTGGGCCTTGCGGTTCTGCGTTTGTGCGCGATCCTTGTCACGGATCAGGGCGCTCAATTCCTTGCTGCCCTCCTTGTCCGGGGTGGTGCCCAGTTCGGTCTGCAAGGCCGTGATGCGGGGTCCGAGCTCATCCGCTTCCACACGAGTGCGCTCTTGGTCCTGCACGGCTTCGGCGGCCCGTTGCTTGCTCTTCTCGATGTTGGCCTCGTCGCGCTCCTTGTCGCGCTGAAGATCGGACAGCTCGTTCTTGAGTTTCGCCAAGCCCCGCTCGGCCAGGCTGAGCTCCTGTTCGGCCAGCTGCCGACGGATGGCCGTGCTGCGTTGTTGCACGAAGGCCTTGGCGCTTTCGAACACCGGCGCCTCACTTGTGGGGCTTACGAAGCCCGCTGTGGTCATGATCGCGACATGGGCCGTAAGATTCGGGCTGTTCTTCCGTTGTTCCGCCTTCACGTAGACACGCACGGTGTCGCCGGAAACTTGCGGGACCAAGGCTCCGTGGCCGATGACCTCCTTCTTGTTGCTCACCGAGGTGCTGATCTTCTTCAGCTCATCGCGCCAGTAGCTCTCCACGTACTTGGCATCCGTGCCTTCGAAGAAGAAGCTGAAGGTGGGGTGTACACCGTCGCTGAAGCCGAAGGAGGAGACTTCCACCGTATGCTGGGCGAGGGCGGTACCGCCGAGCAGTAACTGAAGGAGCAGGGTGCGAAGCAGGTTCATGGGACGATCTTCTCTACAATGGACGTGCCGATCGGCGGTGGGTCACACCTCCTCATCCACCTGTGACACGCCACCGCTCACCACGAATTTCATCACGTCAGCCGCGCGCGCATCGAGCGGGGTTACGTTGCGCGCCGGTACGATGTACAGGTTGCCGCTCCAGTTGAAGGCATGTGGGAGGTACACAGCCACTTTTTCCGGACCAAGTCCAAGGTGGCTCAGGTCGTTCTGGGTGATGAATCCGAGCCGTTCCACTTCGGTGTTCCCACCCAGTTTCACCAGTACGGGCCTGTCGAATTTGCGCTTGCTGCCAACGATGGCCTCTACGAGGTCCTTCACGGCGTCGTACAAGGTCTTCAGGAAGGGTATGCGCTGCAGCAGCTCCTCCCCGAAGGTGGCCAGCGGTTCGTACAGGAAGGTGGTTCCCAACCAACCCACCACGGTAATGATGGCGAGCAGGGTCAGTAGCCCCAGTCCTGGGATGTCCAGCGGAATGATGCCATCGAGGAAGCGGAGGGACTGCCAGAGCGCCCATACGATGATGGTGACCGGTGCCAGGAGCAACAGACCCCGGAAGAAGAAGCTGAGCAGGATCCGTCCGATGCGGCGGGAGGTGAGGCTCATGGTGGCTGGGAACGCCGCAAAGCTAGGCGCCCTTTCGCGGTGAACACGTCAGAGGTTCTCCCGAAGCTTCTTCGGCAGGCTGGCCTTCACCAGTTCGTAGGAATGATCGGCCAATTCCAAAAGCAGCTTACCGGGTACGACACCTTGTGCATCCACGGTATTCCAGTGCTGCTTGTTCATGTGGTAGCCGGGCTTGATACCCTCGTATCGCTCACGCAGTTCCACTGCGCGCTCCGGGTCGCACTTGAGGTTCACGCTCTCGAAAGCGTCCACGTCCAGCAACGCGAAGATCTTTCCACCCACTCGGAACACCAGGACTTCCGGACCGAAGGGGAAGTCCTCGCTGAAGCCGGGTTTCTTCAGGCAGTGCGCCCGGAAGTCCTCCAAGGTCATGGCAACAGGGCATAAAGGACTGGCCGGCTGGGCGCCGCGTCGTTCATGAAATGGGGCAGCTGCAATTCGAGCAGGTAGTCGCCGTCGCGGACGTCACCGGCGATGTGCAGCAGTTCGGTGATCGTGCGCTCGCGGTCCACCGTGTTGGGGAAGTCCCAGAACGCGTGGTGGGCCGCCAATACGCCGCCATCCTCTTCGCGGTCCACGCTCGGCAGGTCCAGGAGCAGGTGCTTCACACCGATGCTGCGAAGCCATGCACAAGCGGTGCTTTGCAGGTAGGTGGGGTTGCTGCCGCTCCAGTCGCGGGTGGTGTTGTCGACCTGTGGAAGGGTGCGGATGATCAGTGCCTCGGGTGGGCGCTCGTTCACCGTGTGGCGCAGTTGTTCCAGGGTGATGACATGGTCGGTCTTCGCATCGGGGGCGCGGCGATCCTCGGGCCGTACGCTGATCAACTGAGCGGTGAAGAAGTAACGCTTCAGCTGATCCCCCACGGGATGCACATCCGGAGCGATGTGGCCCACGCTCTCGGTATGGGTGCCGTGCCCATGCGGATTGAAGAAGATGTTGCGGAAGTTCACCGGTGATCCCGCTTTCACCGCGTACTCGGTGTCGCCATTTTTTGCCGCTTCCATACGCACCGGGTCCACCCACCAAGCGCGCAGTTGCTCAGGGCCATCGTGCAAGGGAAAGGATAGGTCGATCGGTCTGGCGAGGTCTACCCGGAAGGTGCGACCGTGGTGGGTGATCTCAGCGATCATCGTCGGTTACGAAGAGGTCCGATGCGATGCGGTCCGCGAAGTGACGACCCGCTTTGCTCAAAACTAAGCGTCCATCCACTACGCTGATGTGCCCCTTCGACACATGCCGTTGGAAGGCCGACGAGTTGAGGCCAAGGGCATCCACCTCCAACTTGGCGATGTCCACCCCGATCGCGGTGCGCAGGCCTGTCATCAGACGCTCGTTCGTGCGTTGCGCTGGGGTGAGCGTCTCTTCCTCCCAATAGGATGCACTTTCTTTCACAGCCTTGCCATACACCGCATTGTTGGCGATGTTCCACCGGCGTGCGCGCCCATCGAACGAATGGGCCGACGGGCCGATCCCCAGGTAGGGTGTGCCTTCCCAATAGCTCTTGTTGTGGCGTGAATGGTGGCTTGGCTTTCCGAAGTTGCTGATCTCGTAATGGTCCAAGCCGGCCTGTTCCATGCGTGCCATCAGCCGATCGAACTGGGCACTTTGGTCCTCATCCCCGGGCATATGTACGCCGCCTTTCTTCACCTGGTGGGCCAACGCGGTCTTCTCTTCCACCGTGAGGCAGTAAGCGCTCAGGTGCGGCATGCCATGGTCTAGGGCGATGGTGAGCTGCTCGTCCCATTCGGCGAGCGTCATCCCCGGTAGCCCGTAGATGAGGTCGATGGTCCAGGTGGTGAAGCCTGCTTTCGCGATCAGGTCGATGCTGGTCAGCGCTTGCCTTGCATCATGCGCACGACCCATCCACTTCAACCTCTCGTCGCGGAAACTCTGCGTGCCCAAACTGATCCGGGTGATACCACCGGCTTTCCACGCGCCCAAGCGGTCGGACGTGATGTCGTCGGGATTGGCTTCAAGGGTGATCTCCGCATCCCGCTCCACCCGGAACAGGTCGCGGGCTTGCTGGATGAATGCCGTGATACGCCCCGGCTCCAGCAGGCTCGGTGTTCCTCCACCGAAGTAGATCGTGGCCACACGGCCATCGCCCAATTCACGGCTTCGCTTGATCATCTCGAGCTCCATCGCGTCCAGCACTCCGCCACGGTCCTTCGACGTGCTGAAATGGAAGTCGCAGTACGTGCAGGCTTGGCGGCAGAAGGGGATATGGAGGTAGATGCCGGACATTCTTGTACTACTGGACCGTGTTGACGGTGGCTTCTCGGATCCGACTTCGGGACCAACGGCTCCGCGCTTCAATTCGCTGCACGTTCATTCGCTCACCAGCGCCGTGCGCAATACCCCTTGGTTCAAGGTGATCCGGAACGTGGTGCCTTTGCCCGGGGCACTGCGCTTCACGATGATCTTGCCGCCGTGGTATTGTTCGATGATGCGTTTGCTCAGCGAGAGGCCAAGACCCCATCCGCGCTTCTTGGTGGTGAAGCCCGGTTGGAAGACAGTGCGGTGCTGCGAGGCGGGGATGCCTTTTCCGGAGTCAGTCACATCCACATATACCTCGCCACCTTCCGGCATGATCTCCACCGTGATGGACCCTTCGCCTTCCATGGCATCCACCGCATTGCGGATGAGGTTCTCGATCACCCAGCTGAAGAGGGCCCTGTTCAGGGGAACCACCATGTCCGCATCGTGCGGTTGGTGTACTTCGATCTTCACACGGCCCGGCAACCGTGGCCGCAGATAGAGCACGGTGGCGCGTAAGGTGTGGTAGAGTTTCTCCGGTGTAAGGTCAGGCGCCGATCCGATCTTGCTGAAGCGCTCCGTGATCACTTCGAGGCGATCCACATCCTTGCGCATCTCGATCACCGCTTCGGGGTTGTTCTCCTTCAGCAGTTCCATCCACGCCATCAAGGAGCTCAACGGTGTGCCCAGTTGGTGTGCGGTCTCCTTGGCCATGCCCACCCACACCTGGTTCTGTTCAGCATTGCGGAAGATGCTGAAGAGCGCATAGGCCACGATGAGGAAGAGGCCGAGGATGACCAGTTGCACGTAGGGGAAGTAGCGCAGCTGGGTGATGACCAGCGATTCCTCGTAGAAGATGTAGTTGCGGCCCTTGCCCGGCAGGTCGAAGGCGATGGGTGCGTTGGCCTGGGCCATGGTGCGGATCCGTGCTTGTAATGCGGAACTGTCCTGCGCGATCTCCGGCTCGATGTTCCCCATTTCGATCACGCGCGTCTGCGTGCTGTCGGTGTAGATCACGGGTACGGCCGCCGTGCTCATCACCGTCTCCGAGATGAAGGAGCGGATGATGCCATCCATCACCTCGTGCAGCTCGGTCACCACTTTCGAGTCCTTGTAATAGAGCAGCTGTTTCTCCACGCCGGGGATGGCGATGCCGATGGGCTTGTACACCTTCGCCATGGCCTTGATCTCCTCGGCCAAGCGCTTCGGGTCGTTCACCACGGTGCTGTCCATGTTGCGGTCGAACCGCTTGTTGCCCTTTTCATCCGTGATCACCACGGGAACAGTGGTGTTGTCGCTCACCACGCGCAGGTAGAAGGAGAAGTCGGTCTCGTCGCTGCTGCCCAGGCGTTGCATGGCCTCGGCGAAGAGCTGCACCTTCTTGCGCTCCTCATCGCGCAGCCGCTCGAAGAGCTTCTCCGTGTAGTTGACCAGTTCAGCGCGGTTCTTCACCGCTTCGGCCCAGAGCTCGACCTTGCGGCGCTCCTCGGCCCGGATACGCTCCACGATGGTGTTGCTGTACCACAACGAGGCCCCGACGATGAGCATCGCCACCACAGCGAGCACCAGCTTCCATCGTTGTTTACGGGAGTACAGATCCATCGGCGGCGTGAAGTTCGGGAGAGTGCGGCTATTCACCGCAACGGCGCTACGAACGCTACGGGTCCGCAACGAATGGCAGGGATAAGGCGGTTGAACCTGGACGTGGCGCTCACTTTGCGTCCTTTGCGTCGTTGCGGTGGTGGATCACTCCACCTCGAAGATGACCTCTTCCTCCTCCTGTTGATCCTTCATCAACCGGCCCAGCCCTTTGCGTTGGCGGGCTTGCGTGCCCTGCGCACCAGCCGTGGGGTTGGTGTCCAGCCCCTGTTCTTCCACCTCGAAACGGGGTGCTGCGGGGTCGACCACCTTGGCCGCCGGATCAGCGGGCTGTGTCTTCCCTTTGAAGAAGCCCAGTTCTTCCCGCAGGATCTGCTTCAACTCCTGTTTCTCCTGCTTGAACTGTTTCTGGCGTTTCGCCGCGGCCATGGCGCCATCGTTGCCGAATTGAGGGTCGTTGGCCGTGCCGTACATGTGCAGGAAGAGCCGCATGCCCGTGCCGTCGTCCACCACCGGACCGAACTCGTCATCCGCACTGCCCTTGCGGAACAGGTCGCTCAACCTGAAGTTGAGGTGGTGGTCGATGCGGTCGTTGAACCAGTGGGTGCCGCTCAGCTCGATGTCCATCACCGAGCTGCTCACCAGCATTTGCGGGATGTGCACAGCGCCGTTGCGGATCTCGATCTGGTTCTCGAGCCGCGCGAATCGGATGTCGCCCAGGCGCCGACGCAACTCGGGGACATCCACGAAAGGCGCGACCAGCTTGTTCCTCTGCAAGTGATCCGCCACTTCCAGCATCGGCGCATGTCCTTTGATCACGCCGTTGTCCACGCCGATGTCGATCACGCAGACCAAGCGGTCCATGTCCAGCTTCATGGCCGGCGATAGCGGGGCGTTGAAGGCCACCTGGGCCTTGGTGCGCCCGCTGATGTGGCGGTGGCCGATGAACTCCTGTCCGAAGTCCTGGAACTCCTTGAACAACTGCTGCAGTTCGATGCCATCCAACGATGCGTTGATGGCCAGCGGATAGGACCGCGAGGCATCGCGCGCATCCAATTCCAAAGCACCACTCACCGTTCCGGATGCGGTGGCGAAGGTCATCGGGCTCACCCGGAGGATGCTGCCCTTCATGTTCATCGTCCCGCGTATGTCGGTGGCCTTGAACTCCTCGAACACCAGTTCGTCCACACGCGCCTGCAAGGCCAATTCGATGGAAGCAGGCAAGGTGAGCTCGTAGTCCTTGCTCGTAGCATCCGCTCCTTCGCTGCTGATGAGTGCGGCCAGGTCGATGCGCGGCGAGCTGCCCTTGGCCTCGATCACCAAACGTTGATCATCGAAGAGCAGATAGGGGATGAGGTTGCGCAAGGTCCCGCTAAGGACAAGTTCGTTCCCCTGAAGCACCGTCTTCAAGCCTTGCACGGTGGCGTCGTTCCCGTGGATGGCCAGGTCGGCATCGAGTTGTTGCACGGTGTGGCGCACACCCTTCAATTTCAAGGTGGCGTTGCGTGTGGCCAGGGTGCCATTGACGTTCAAAGCCCGGAGATCGGCGGCGCGCACATCGCCCATGTCGCGCAATTTTCCGCGGATGTGCAGGTCGGCGCTCAACCGGCCGCTCACCTGTTCCAAGGTGTCCACTTGTGCGAAGCGGAGCAGATCGGCCAGCGCGATGTCGCTGCGGAGGTCGGCCTTCACCGTGGCGTTCGTAAGCCCGTTGCTCTGCCAGTTCCCGCTCAAAGTGCCGCCGCCGCTGCGGGCGGAGAAGTTCTTCACTACGAGTTTCTGAGGAACGCCGCTTGGCGAAAGGTCCAACGCGAGTTCGCCGAATACATCGCTCACCGTGGTTCCGCTGCGTTGTTCCTTCAGTCGGCCTTTGGTCACCTTCGCGCCCAGCGAAAGCGATGGGCCGCTCACCGGACCGCTGTAGTGCACGGCCAGGTCCACCTCTCCCTTCATGGTGTAGCCTGCGAGGCTATTCTTCATGCCATCTGGTAGCAAGTTCACCGCATCGGCCAGTTCCAGACCCAGGCCATTGGCCCGCAAGTCCACGGCTGTTCCGCTGGCATCCTCGGTAACAGCCAGCGTCACTTCCAAGGGTACAGTGCCAACGTTGAGCTCGCCTTTCGTGATGCGGAATAGTGCATCAGGGGCGCCGAATTCCATGTTCAGCTTCAGGTAGGCTTCTCGATCGGCGAGGACGGTCGTTCTCCCGTCCATCCAGGCCAGCAGGTGCGCATCGCCGTTCAGGGTCAGTGTGTTCAAGGACTCGCCGAAACGTCCGCTCAGGGCGAGAACATCGCTGTGGGTGGTAATGATCAAGGCCGATCGATCATCGTGGTAGCGGACGTGCAGGTCGTTGAAACTGACCTTGTCCAGGTTGATCGGCGAAGATCCTGTCTGGGTGCTATCGGTCTTCCAAACGATGTAGTTGCCCCGGCCATTGGTGTCCAATCCGGGATAGAGCCTAGCCTGGGTGGCGTGGATCTCCTGCACGGTATAGTCGCCGCTGAACAGGTCCCAGAGGCTGAATTCCAGGAAGAGTTCCTTGGCGTAAAGCAAGGTGTCCGGTCGGGCGTCATCCGAACGCACTTCCATGGCGAGCACATCGTTCAACCGCATGCTGGCCTGGGGAAAGCGCGCCACCAGGGTCAGACTCATGCCGCTGACGGAGACCGGGGTGGCGAGTTCGGCGTTGACCGCCCCGATGAGCTTGGCCTTCACCTCATCCTCGTAAACGTGGGCCAACACCACCAGCGTTCCGAACCCCAGCACGAACAAGGCGGCCAGGACCAACACGGCGTTGCGGACGATACGGATCATCAGGAAGATGCGAAAGGTACCCCGGGCCATACTGCACTAACGGCAAGATCCGTGCTGTTCGTTCACAAGGCGATGTTGGGTGTGGTCGGGGGGGGTCGAAACTTCAAGTGAAGAAGCATTCGGGATGGTACGAACCGTTCATGCCATGATCATGCGGATTCATCACGCAAGCTGGATCATTGGGCGATCTAACCGAACGGCCTCTTGGATGGGCCCGTATCATCGGCCATGCGCAGCACGATCATCATCCTCGCAGCGGCTTTGCCGGTGTTTCGCGCCAGCGCCGCGACCTATCATGTGGCCCCCGGCGGTAACGATCAAGCCTCGGGCCAGACCATGGCCACGGCATGGGCGACCTTGCAGCATGCGGCGGACATGGCGTTGGCGGGTGATACGGTGTTGGTGTCTCCGGGCTCTTACCAAGGCTTCGCGGCCATGGATCACAGTGGCTCAGTGCTGGCTCCCATCGTCTTCAGGGCAGCGGATGATGGGGTGTTGATCGATGTCCCCTGTTCCTACAACAGCCAGGACGGGATCAACGTGGAGAACGTGAGCTGGGTGGTGGTGGAGGGGTTCGCTGTCGTGGGCATGCCCCGGGCAGGCATCCGCACCGCCCTCAGCGACCATGTGGCGATCCGAGGGAACACCTGCGCCAACAATGGCAAGTGGGGCATCCTGACGGGTTTCGCGGAGCATTGCATCATCGAACACAACACGTGCAGCGGAAGTGTGCTGGAGCACGGCATCTACTTCAGCAATAGCGCTGATGACCCCATCATCCGCTACAACCACTGCTTCGACAACCGCGCCAACGGCATCCATATGAACGGCGATGCGAGCTTGGGCGGCGATGGGGTGATCTCCAACGCACAGGTCCATGGCAACGTGATCCATGGCAATGGCATCGGAGGCGGCAGTGGCATCAACTGCGATGGCGTGCGCGACTCCTGGATCCATGGAAATCTGCTGTACGACAACCACGCCAGCGGCATCAGCCTGTACCGCATCGATGGGGGAGGGCCCAGCGTGAACAACAAGGTGTACAACAACACCATCGTGAACGCGGCGGACGCTCGCTGGTGCGTGAACATCACGGAGGGCTGCACCGCGAATCAGGTGATCAACAACATCCTCATCAACCAGCATCCTTTCCGGGGGAGCATCGTGGTGGATGTCACGGCACTCAACGGCTTCGCGAGCGATCACAACCTGGTGATGGAGCGACTGAGCCCTGACGGCGATGCCACCATCCTTGACTTGCCGGGCTGGCAGGCCCTTGGGTACGACCTCAACTCACAGGTGGTGCAAGCCCAATCGGCGTTATTCGCCGCACCGGGATCGGATTTCCGTGCGGTAGCGCCCGATGCACAACAAGTGGATGCCGGCAGTGCGGTGGTGAGCGCGGTGGTGACCGTGGATCTGGATGGTACACCACGGCCACAAGGGTCGGCCTATGACATCGGTTGTTACGAGGTGGCTGTGGCCACCAGGCTCGATGAGCCTATCGCACACCTCGCTAGGGTCAGCACCGATGTAGGCGCCATCACGGTACTCTCGCTCGAAGCCCACGACCATGTGAAGGTGTTCGACCTTACCGGTCGCGTTCACTTCAATGCCCTTGTGGAGGCCGGCGATCGGCACATCACTGTAAGCACACCCGGTGTCTACCTCGTGCAGGTGACCCAAGCCAGGAACCACGCGCTGGCGACCACCCGGGTTTTCGTGCCGTGAGTGACCCTCTATTTGCGTTTGCTCAGAAAGAGCACCTCCTTTTCCGTGAGGTGGCGCCATTTCCCGCGTGGTAGGTCCTTCTTCGTGAGTCCGGCGAACACCACGCGGTCCAGCTTCACCACTTCGTAGCCCAAGGCTTCGAACATGCGTCGTACCACCCGGTTGCGGCCCATGTGGATCTTGAGACCCACTTCCTTCTTGGTGCCCCCGGACACATAACTGGCTTCGTCCGCAACAGCGGGGCCATCGTCCAGTTGCACGCCCTTCACGAGCTGCTCCAGGTCGGCTTTCGTCAGCGCTTTGTCCAGCGTGGCGTGGTAGATCTTCTCCGCGCCGTGGCTGGGGTGGGTCAACTTCTTGGCCAGATCACCGTCGTTGGTCATCAGTAGCACACCGGTGGTGTGGCGGTCCAAGCGGCCCACCGGATAGAGGCGCTCATTGCACGCATCGTCGATCAAGGCCATCACCGTACGGCGATCGCGCGGATCGTCGGTGGTGGTGATGAAGTCCTTCGGCTTGTTCAACAGAACGTAGCGCTTCTTCTCGGTGGTGAGTTTCTGCCCGCCGTAGTGGATCACATCGCCCGGGCCCACCTTGATCCCCATTTCAGTGACCACCTCGCCGTTCACCGTGACCACACCGGCCTTGATCAGGTCGTCGGCTTCGCGGCGGCTGGCCACCCCCGCGTTGCTCAGGTAGCGGTTCAGGCGGATGCGGCCATCACCCAAGCCTTCTTCTTCCGCTTTGCGGCCACGCTTGCTGGCGCGATCGGGGCCTCGGCCCACGTGGCGCTTGGTGCTGGCGTCGCGTTCCCGGTAGCCCCGCTCGAAGCGTGGCGCATCTGAACCTCCACCTTCGCGCACGGCTTTCGGTGGGCGCTTTCCTGCGCGTTTGCTCGTCGGGCGTTGTTCACCATCCCCCAAGGGTCGGTCGCGTTGTGCACCTGGGCGTGTTGGACGACCACTCGGGCGGGCTCCCGCTGGCCTATCGCCGAAGGACCGCTCTTGGCGCTCATCAGGTCGGTCACGCCGGTCAGCTCCCGGGCGCGCGGAACGGCTCTCCGGTCGTGGCCCTCCGAAGCGGCGTTCTCCGCCACTGCGCTCGTCCCGTCCGGCACCTGGTCCCCGAGGCCGCTCATCCCGTCCTCCTGGTCGGTCGGACCTGCCACCGGTGGGTCGAGCCGATCGATCACTTGGCCTTCCACCGCTACGGGGCGGCCGGTCGCTTCCGGGTCGGTCTTCACGGGGGTCACCAGCCCGGCGTGGACGCTCCTCACGATCACCCGACGTGGCTCTCGGGCCACGCGGACCGCTGCTTCCAGTGCGGCTGTTTCCTGTGGAAGGACTTGATCCAGAGCCGGTTGGGCGGGAGGCGCGCCCTTTGGGAGAACGGCGACTATTTGAACGGTCGGTCATGTATGGTCGGGTAGAATGCGTCTTGGATGTGGTGAATGTAGGGCTTGCCGGAAGGGTGGAGGATGATGCTCACGATGTCGAACCGCAAGGCCAGGTCGGTGCCGGTCTCCTGCACATAGGCATTGGCCCCCCGGATCATGGTGCCGCGCTTGCCCTTCTTCACGGCCTCCTCGGGCTGGCCATGCTGGTCGCTGCTGCGGGTCTTCACCTCCACGATCACCAGTTCGCGGGCCGTGCGGGCTATGATGTCCAGTTCGTCCTTCCCGAAGCGCCAATTGCGCTCCAAGATCTCGTAGCCGTGCTCCTCCAGGAAGCGGCACGCGTATTGCTCTCCGAGGGAGCCCGTGTCGTTGTGTTCGGCCATTCGTGGAAAACCCGAGCGTAACCAAAGCCGCGGCACGCCGTTCAAGGCCTAAAATTGGGGAAACTTCCGCCTACCTCACACCCCTGTACCGCTCCGGCACGTACATGGGTGGAATCGAGATCAACCATGCACGCCATGCTCCGTACACTTCTCATCACAGGGTCTTCCCTCGTACTGCTGGCCTCCAACGCGAGCGCCCAAGCGTTCGAAGGGGTCATCGAGTTCACGAAGACCACCGGCCCTGTCGTGACCAACTACAGGTATTTCGTGAAGGGGGAGCGCGTGCGGATCGAGGAGATCAGCGCGCGTGGCGAAGTGCAGGGCATCATGTTGGTGGATACCCGCGACAAGACCGTGACGGCCATCAGCCCCGAGCGCAAGCTTTACATGGATGTCCCCAACATGCGCCTGCCCAAGGACGTGGAGACCACCGTGCAGAAGACCGCCGACCTGAAGGACATGGCTGGTTACAAGTGTGAGAAGTGGGTGGTGAAGAGCCCCAAGGAGGATCGGATCCTCACCTACTGGGTGGCGGCCGATGAGTTCTCCTTCTTCATCCCTTTGCTGGAAACGCTGAACCGCAAGGACGAACAAGCCGTGTTCTTCCTCCAGATCAAGGACAATAAGGGTGTTTTCCCCATGCTCGGTATCGAACAGAAGATCGACGGTGCGGAGATCAGCCGACTGGAGGTGAAGCAGGTGACCAAGGGCGCACAGAAACAAACCCTCTTCGAGATCCCGGCCGGTTTCAACAAGTTCGAGCGGAACTGATCGGACCAGCTATCCCACAACATCACCGAAACTCAGCGTTGCACCGTTCGCGGTGACGCTGAGTTTCGCTTTTGCTCCCATCACGAGTGCCCGGTTGTCATCGAGATGGCCGGCGGGGAAGCCATAACAGACCGGATAGGTCTGGGATGCACAGGCTTCGTTGATCATATCCTCGACTTCCTTACCGAACGGGTCGTCCGGGTTCTTGTCTCGCATGTCGGTCATACCGCCGATGATCAATCCTTCCAGATCACGGAACCATCCGCCGAGCTTGAGGTTCTGGATCATCCTGTCCATGTGGTACCGCAGCTCGTCCAAGTCTTCAAGGAAGAGGATCTTGCCCCTGGGATCGATATCGTAGGGCGTGCCGCGCAAGGCGTAAAGCAGAGACAGGTTGCCGCCTACAAGCACACCTTGAGAAGTGCCTGTGCGGTGCCCTTGGCCCCCTGACACCGTGAATGGTTCTCCGAACAAGGCTTGACGTAAGGTCTCTTTGCAAGCTTCACTCTTCCCCGCGATGTTGAAGGGCATTTGCGCATGCAAGGAGGCGACACCAAGTCCGTGCAGCGCGTTATGCAGCACGGTGATGTCACTGAAGCCTACGATCCACTTCGGGTCCCGATGCAGCGGTGAGGTGTCCAAACCGTCGAGTAGGTGAACGGTGCCGTATCCGCCGCGTGCGCACCAGATGGCCTTGACCGATGGATCATCGATCGCCGCTTGAAGGTCAGCCGTGCGTTCCGCGGTTGTGCCCGCCTGTTGGAAGTGCTTGCGTCCGACCCCAGCGCCGAGGCGCACCTTCAGGCCCCAGCTTTCCGCCAAGGCTACCCCGGCTGCCAATTCGTCGGCAGCGATGGACCGTGCCGTTGGGATGATGGCGATGGTATCGCCTGTTACCAGTGGGGGAGGTACGATGGTGGTCATACGGAACGCGGTACCTGCGGGTGTGCACCGCCGATACCGCGTCCAAGTTGGTGATCATGTGGCACGCGCCACACGATCCGATCAGAATTTCACCGCTAGGCCACCTTGCACAACGGATTTCGCCGCGCCCACTTCAGCGTACAGGCCGATGTTATCCGTGAAGAAGTAGCGAGCCCCGAAGGTGAGGTCCATGCCGAAGGGGAAGACCGATTTGAGTTCCACGCCGCTGCTGGTGAGGCCATCGCTCTTCGTGTTCCAAGTGGCATCGCGGTATCCTACGCCGAAGCCGATGTAAGGATCGAACTTCTCGCTATCGCCGATGTGGTAGTTGAAACGTGCGAGGATGCTGTACGTGGAACGTTCGGTCGTTTCGGTGTAGGTCTGGTCAAATGACTGGTACTTATATACCCACTCATTCGTGGCATAGGCGAAACTGATCCCCAAGCCGATGTTCTCCGTCATCCCACGCTCGTACTTCACATAGATGGGTCCGAGGCTGGAGTAGTTCACATCGGTGTAGGTATCGAAGTTCCGGCTGATGGAACCCAACAGGGTCACGGCGCCGTAGCCCAAATACACGTTGTTGGACCCTTCGGTGAAGGCTTGGGCTTGAGCATCGGGTGTATTGAGCGATACGCTTGCGATGGCTGCGAACAGGAGAGCAGTGGTTTGGGAACGCATGGGGTGTAGGTGTTTCAGCCGGGATCGGATGCTGCCCAGCAAAGTTGCACAGTCGTTCCAATTGCCGTGCCACATCCGATCTCGAGGCTACTTCGGTACTTTCGCGGGCCGAAGCAGAAGATCGTGAAGGAACCAGCACGCACCACCGTTACCGCCGCCCTGCCCTATGCCAATGGCCCCCTGCACATCGGGCACATCGCTGGGGCCTACCTGCCTTCGGACATCTATGTACGTTGCCTGCGTTCGCGTGGCAAGGAGGTGCTTTTCGTCTGTGGCAGTGATGAGCATGGCGCGGCCATCACCATTCGGGCCATGAAGGATGGCACCACGCCGAAAGCCATCGTGGACAAGTACCATGCGATGATGGGCCAAGCCTTCCAGGACTTTGGCATCCATTTCGATATCTATCATCGCACGAGCGCCGAGCTTCACAAGAAGACCAGCCAGGACTTCTTCCTGCAACTGCACAGGAACGGCGCCTTCACCGAGCAGGAGGAGATGCAGTACTACGACGAGGAAGCCCGACAATTCCTGGCCGATCGGTACATCAAAGGCACCTGCCCGGTCTGTGGCAATACCGAAGCCTATGGCGATCAGTGCGAGAAGTGTGGCACGGCCCTAAGCCCGAAGGAACTGAAGGATGTGCGCAGCACCTTGAGCGGCAGCGCCCCTGTACTGCGCCCCACCAAGCATTGGTACCTGCCCATGGATCGCGCGCAGGAATGGGTGGATACGTGGATCAATACCGGGGTGCTGGATGGCGTGCAACAGCACGATGCAGGCGAATGGAAACCGCAGGTCTTGGGCCAGTGCAACAGCTGGTTGAAGGATGGGCTGCGCCCACGCGCGATGACCCGTGATCTCGAATGGGGTGTGCCTGTACCGTTGCCGGACGCGGAAGGCAAGGTGCTTTACGTGTGGCTCGATGCGCCCATCGGCTACATCACCGCTACCAAACAATGGGCACAGGATAAGGGTGTCGATTGGGAGAAGTGGTGGAAAGCGGATGATACGCGTCTGCTGCATTTCATCGGCAAGGACAACATCGTGTTCCACTGTATCATCTTCCCGATCCTCTTGAAGATGCACGGTGGCTTCATCCTGCCACAGAACGTTCCGGCGAACGAATTCCTCAACCTCGAAGGCCAGAAGCTGAGCACCAGCCGCAACTGGGCGGTTTGGCTGCATGAGTACATCGAGCGTTGGCCTGGAAGGCAGGATGAGCTCCGGTATGCGCTCGCGAGCATCCTACCCGAGTTCAAAGACAGTGAATTCACCTGGAAGGACTTCCAGGATAAGAACAACAACGAACTCGTCAGTATCCTGGGCAATTTCGTGCAGCGCGTGTTCGTGCTGTGCCATAAGTACTACGATGGCAAGGTGCCCGACCCGGCCGATGGCAACGAACAGGATGTGCTGCTCTTCGCCGAACTGAACGCGCTGCCCGCGAAAGTGGCCGACGAGGTGGATCGCTTCCGCTTCCGCGATGCCTTGGCCAGTGCCATGCAGGCCGCGCGGCTCGGCAACAAGTACCTGACCGAGACGGAACCATGGAAATTGGAGAAGACCGATCCTCAGCGGGTCAGCACCATCCTCTTCAATAGCCTGCGCATCACCGCTGCGCTCAGCGTTCTGCTCGAACCCTTCCTTCCTTTCACCACGGAAAAGCTGCGGCGCATGCTCGGCATCGGCCCGATGAAGTGGGATGATGCGCTGCGTTCAGGGCTCATCGTTCCTGGGGCTGAATTGGGCAAGCCGGAACACCTGTTCAAACCGATCGAGGATGCGGCCATCGCCGCGGAGGTGGAACGGCTGCATGCGAACAAGCCAGTGGAACCAACTCCAGTGGAACGAGCCGTGATCTCACCGAGCGCGCAACCAGCCAAAGGCCCCATCACCTTCGACGATTTCGCGAAGCTCGACCTGCGTGTGGGAACCATCACAGCGGCTGAGCGTGTACCGAAGGCCGACAAGCTGCTCAAGTTGACCATCGATATCGGAGAGCTGGTTCCACGCACCGTGGTGAGCGGGATCGCCTTGCACTTCGATCCCGCAGCGTTACCGGGACAGCAGGTTCTGCTCCTTGCGAATCTGGAACCCCGCAAGATGCGCGGCGTGGAAAGTCAGGGCATGGTGCTGATGGCCGAGGATCCGGAAGGAAAATTGCACTTCGTGCGGCCTGATAGCGTATTGCCCAACGGAGTTGAAGTGCGCTAGGTGCATGGGAGGAAGACCTGGGTCTTCAGGCTCAGCTCGCAGCGTATCGTGATCCCTAGGCTCCGGCAAGCTTGGCCTGGATGAGCTCGATGAGCGAACCCATGTTCTTCAGCTTGTTGATCTCCTTCAGCTTGAATTTCACACTGAACTCCTTCTCCAAGCCGGTGATGATGGACATGTGTGTCAGGGAGTCCCATCCCTCCACATCGGCGGCCGTAAGGTCGTCCCGCATCTCGAAATCGCCATGACCCAGGACGGTCTCAACGGTTCTGCGGATGCGTGGTAGGAGCTCTTCTCGTTGCATGTTCATGGTCGTATGTGCCGCTCCATAAGGATCTTGCTGTGGTGCGGCAGGTAGTGCAAGGTATCGGGATGTGTGGAGGTGTAGGTGCGGGTTTCCTCGAAACCCAACTTGCGGTATAGTCGGATCGCCACCGCATTGTCCGCAAAAGCCTGGATCTGGGCTTTTGACACTTCGGAACGACCAATATGTGCATTGATCAGTGCGGCCGCCAGTCCTTTGCCCCTGTGCATGGGATCGACGTGCAAGTATTCGATCTGCAGCGCACCCTTCTCCCGTTCGATCTGCACGCCGCTGATGATCGGACCTTTCTCGCGTAATGCTGCAATGCTCACAGCGGGGAACGTGAAGCCGATCAGGTTCGCTTTGAGCAAGCCTGAGGGCATATCCTCTTCCTGCCCTTCTACCCACCCGGCCAAAGCGGCGGCAGTTGAACCGGCCACTTCGGCGATCAGGAAACTGCTGACCGAGAATTCGCAGCCATCTACCTCTTCCTCCAACATGGCAGCGATCAGTTCGCGCGTGCGCTCTTCGCTTTGGGCAAAAAGCGTGGCCAAGCCCATGCGCGGACTGTTGCTCTTTTCCGCGGAGACGATCGTCTCCACGATGAAGGGTATATCGGCCAGTGTGGCTGAACGGATGGTTACCGTCGAACTCGTCATGCGGTGAACAGTCGTTGGAGGGCTTTACGGTCCGTTTTCCCGTTCACGTTGAGCGGGAACACATCCACGAAGCGCAGTCGTGTGGGCACCATGTAGGCCGGCAACTGCTCACGCAGGTGGATGATCAGGGGCTTGGTATCACACTCGGCTCCTTCGATGACCAGTGCCACCTCGTTGTTCCCTAGTGCATTGAGCACCGCCAGGGCCACCGCGTTGGCTGGTTTCAAGAAATGCCGTGCGTGATGTTCGATCTCCGCCAGTTCCACGCGGTAACCTTGGATCTTGACTTGATGATCCAACCGTCCCAAGTAGAGCACGTCGCCCTCGGTATCCATGGTGCAGAGATCGCCCGTCCTGTAGAATCTTTCCTGGCGACCGTTGTGATCGAGCATGAAGATCACCTGTTCCGTCTTCTCCACATCCTGCCAATAGCCCGGGGTCATTTGTCCGCCACCCAAGCAAAGCTCGCCCTTCGAATCAGGCGGTAGGATCTTCCGATCCTCGTCGACGATGATGAGCTCGGTACCGACCATCGCCTTGCCGATCGAAAGCACGCCGTTCATAGCCTTGTTCTCACCCGCTCGCTCGAACGCATAACTAGTGCAGAAGATGGTATGCTCAGTGGGTCCGTAGACGTTCAGGATGCGTGCGTTGGGAACGCAGTGGCTCCATTCTGTCGTCACATCCACGGGTAGGGCCTCCCCACAGAACAAATTCGTATGCAGGGCCGGCGCGTGGATCTCCTCGAAATACGGCCGGAGATAGTTGATGATGGAGGGCACCATCAGCGCCACGGTGATGCCTTGCTCCTCCAGCAACTCAGCGATGTAGCCGTATTTGATCTCGTTCTTGGGGATGGTGTACACACAGGCTCCGTGCAAGAGCGGGACCAGGTAGCTCATCACCGAGAGGTCGAAGGTGAGCTCGAACATCTGCAGGCACCGGTCAGCCGATGAGAACGGGATGCCAAGCTGGTCGAACCCGTGGAGGAAGGTGGCGATGTTGCCGTGTGTGATGGGTACGCCCTTAGGCTCGCCCGTACTTCCACTCGTGAAGAGCACATAGGCTAAGCATTCTGCCGGTTGGTCCTGCAGCGGCGGGAGGTCATCGGAGGATCTGAGCTCTCGCATATCCACCATTCGGAGATCGTGGTGGTGCCCACCATCTTCGGAGGAGAGTAGCGTTGCAATCCCGGCCCGCTCGGCGATGATCGCATTCCGTTCTTTCGGAGCATCGGGGTTCAGGGGGAGGTAAGCACGGCCCTCCGCCCACAATGCGATCAGTGCTGCATAGGTGAGGAGGTCGTCGTTCGCTACCACACCGACCACCGACTCTGCGTCGTCAACATGCCGTCGAATGCCACAACGGACACGTGCCACCGCTTTACCCAGATCAGCGTAGGAATGCTCCTTACCGCCGATGCAGAACGCCGGTCGACCTGCATGACGTATAAAGGCATCGCCGAGCAGGCTCAGGTGCTCGACTTGGATGTCCAGGACATTCGGGGATGCCATTCCTGTTCGGCTATGGCCGCGAAAGTAGCATTGCAGGGTGAGCGGGAGCGGAGGGCCATGGCCGCCTACGTTCCCCGGTCCAATGTTCCGTCTACTTTTGCGCCCGCTATCCCGGCCCTATAGTTCAATGGATAGAATAGGAGTTTCCTAAACTCTTGATCCAGGTTCGACTCCTGGTGGGGTCACCATTCCGGCGGGCTTCGGCCCGCTTCTTCGTTCAGGGTCCCTGACATCCGTCAGTTCCAGACCCCGTCCGATCGCCGCTCTTTGCAGCATGAAGGCCGAGCAACTGACCGGTGTCACCTGCTTCCATTGTGGCGACCCGTGCGCCGATGAACACCGCAAGCACGACGACAAGGACTTCTGCTGCCACGGTTGCGAAGTGGTGTACGACCTGCTGAACGAAGCCGGCCTCTGCGACTACTACGAACTGGAGAAGCAGCCGGGCGTGAAGCAACGCACCAGCGTGGACGAGCAGCGCAGTGAGCTATTCGACCTGGAGGATGTGCGCGCGAAACTGGTGGAGTTCAGTGAAGAGGGCATCACCCGGGTGCGTTTCAATGTGCCACAGATGCACTGTAGCTCATGCATCTGGCTCTTGGAGAACCTGCATCGCGTGGACAAAGCCATCATCCGTTCCCGCGTCTCCTTCACCGATAAGGAACTCATGATCACGTTCCGCGAGGAACAGTTGAGCCTAGCGGGTCTTGTGAAACTACTGCGCCGCATCGGGTATGGACCGCAACTGACGAACGCCTCGAAGGATCGAAAGAAGGGCGGTGTGCCCCATATGCTTTACGTGCGGCTGGGTGTGGCCGGCTTCGTGTTCGGCAACACCATGCTGTTGAGCTTCCCCGAATACCTCGGGGCCGACAACGAGGCCGGTCTGAAGGTGGGCTTCCAATGGCTCATCGTGCTCTTCTCGTTCCCGGTCGTGTTCTTCCTGAGCACCGACTTCTTCCGCAGTGCCTGGGCGGGCATCCGGACCAGGACGGTGAACATCGACATCCCGATCGCACTGGGCATCGTGGCCTTGTGGTCGAGGAGCTTGCTCGACGTGATCCTTGGGATCGGCCCCGGCTACTTCGATTCTCTCGCCGGTCTTCTGTTCTTCCTGCTGATCGGGCGATGGTACCAGGCCTATACCTACCGGGCCTTGCGCTTCGATCGCGCGTTGGAGGATTTCCTTCCGCTGGTCGTCATCCGCAAACGTGGTGCCTTGGAGGAACCCGTGAAGGTGAATGAACTACGTGCCGGCGACCACATCCTCGTGCGCGATCAGGAACTCGTTCCTGTGGATGCCATCCTGCGCGAAGGCACCGCACACATCGACAACAGCTTCATCACCGGCGAGCCGCTCGCCGTGCGCAAGATCGTGGGCGATACCATCAAGGCCGGCGGTCGGCAGCGTGGTGCGGCCATCGAATTGGAGGTGGTGCGGCCCTTCGGGGAGAGCCGGTTGAAACAACTCTGGGCGGAACAAGCCGCCGTGGGTGAACGACCGGCCATGCCGCGCATGATCGACAACGTCGCGCGGCGGTTCACCATCGCGGTGTTGCTGATCAGCCTCGGTGCCGCGCTTTATTGGTGGGGCAAGGACGCCAGCCAGGTGTGGCCCGTGGTCACCGCTGTGCTCATCGTGGCTTGCCCCTGCGCGTTGGCGTTGAGCATGCCCTTCGCGTACGGACACACCATCCGACTCTTGGGCAAACGCGGTCTGTTCCTGCGCGATGCCGAGGTGGTGGAACGGATGGCGCATGCCGATACCATCGTGTTCGACAAGACCGGTACGCTCACGGCCCGCGAGGCCCACGAAGTGGCTTGGCACGGCGGACCGCTCACGAAGGAACAGGCTTCGTTGGTGCGGTCCCTGGCCAGGAACAGTGTGCATCCGCTGAGCGCGGTGATCCACCACCACCTGAAGGAGGCCCTCCGCACTCCGATGGATGTGAGCGACGTTCCGGGCCAGGGTGTCATGGGCTGGATCGACGATCATGCAATACGCTTGGGTTCTGCGGCTTTCTGTGGAACGGCCGAAGTGCCGCGCCAGAGCGGTGAAGCGATCGTCTTCGTGCAGGTCGATGGCATCCCTTTGGGCCACTTCGTGATCCGCAAACGCGCGCGCCTGGGCATCGCGGTGGCCATGGCCGAGCTTCAGACCACCAGCCGCACCGCCTTGCTCACCGGCGATGCGCAGGTGGACGATGGCCTGCGTACGATCTTCGATGGTGCCGATATGCGGGCGAACTGTTCACCGGCCGACAAGACGCGCTACATCAAGGAGCAACAGGACGGCGGACACCGGGTGGTGATGGTGGGCGACGGCCTCAATGATGCGGGTGCCCTCGCCCAGAGCGATGTCGGTATCACCGTGACCGAGACCAGCGCGGCTCTTACACCGGCCAGTGACGCCATCCTGGATGCCGAGGCCATTGCGGACCTTCCGCATTTCCTACGCATGACACGCCGCGCCCGGCGCATCGTGATCGCCAGCTTGGTGATCTCGCTCTGTTACAACATCACCGGCGTTTCCCTTGCAGTGGCTGGACACATGACCCCGCTCATCGCCGCCATCCTGATGCCGCTGAGCAGCGTCACGGTGGTGGGCTTTGTCACCTTGGCGGTGTGGGTGGGCTCCAAGAAGCGGGCAGCCTGAGGCCTATTTCGCCTGCTCGGAGGGCCTTGAGGTTCCTCGACCATCCCGAGCATGCCAAAAAGTACAACACTGGATAGGCCGCCGATCGACCGGTAACCCGGATAACCTGCCCTCGGTCATGCCGGTTAATGCCGTAGACTCCCCAACTTTGCGCCCCCCTCGAGCAAGGGGAATCCAAATCAACCAACGATGGAAGCAGTTAGCGCCAAGAAGGCGCAGAACAGGCAGGGTATGTACAAGGTGGTGATGGAGCAGTTCGAGCATGCCGCCGATGTGATGGGCTTGGACCCCGGCGTACGCAAGATCCTGGGTCAGACCAACAACGAGATCGTGGTGCACTTCCCCGTGAAGTTGGATGATGGCACCATCGAGGTTTTCACCGGCTACCGGGTGCAACACAACAACGCGCTCGGACCTTACAAGGGTGGTCTGCGCTATCACCCCACGGTGGACATCGACAGTGCACGTGCCCTGGCGATCTGGATGACATGGAAGACCTCCTTGGCCGGCCTACCGTACGGTGGTGGCAAGGGCGGCATCGAGATCGACCCCAAGTTGTATTCGCTGGGCGAGTTGGAACGCATCACCCGCCGCTTCACCTATGCACTGGGCGATAACATCGGACCGGATCTGGACATCCCCGCACCGGACGTGAACACGAACAGCCAGATCATGGCCTGGATCGCCGACACGTTCAGTAGCACCAAATCGCCGAGCACCCGTTTCTCCAACCTGCACGTGGTGACCGGTAAACCGCTTGGTGCAGGAGGACTTGAAGGGCGTGATCGCGCCACGGGTTATGGTGTGGTGACCACCCTGAAGGCATGGGCCGAGCGCCGCAACGAGACGTTGAAAGGCAAACGTTACATCGTACAGGGCTTCGGGAATGTCGGGTATTGGACGTCCTACTTCATGGCCCTGGAAGGCGCGTTGCTCGTGGGTGTGCAAGATGCGGGCGGTACCTTGCAGAATCCAGAAGGCATCGATCCAGAAGCGCTGAACACTTACGTGGAAGCGAACAACCGCAGTGTCGCAGGGTTCAAGGGCGGTGCGGTGATGGAACCCGCGGATTTCTTCGGCATCGATTGCGACATCGTGGTCCCGGCTGCCTTGG
>Ga0075154_10000199_pt1 | contig 53659 bp, 48 predicted proteins | sample JI71714BDNA_FD_70965 | JGI IMG/M metagenome (GOLD analysis project Ga0075154, IMG submission 70965) | Wastewater effluent complex algal communities from Wisconsin, to seasonally profile nutrient transformation and Carbon sequestration -... | ecosystem: Engineered > WWTP > Effluent > Algae... | reverse complement strand
GCGGCGTTCCCGCTCAGCGTCCCCGTCACCGGAGAGGCCGCTACTCTACCCACTTCCAATTTCCAGTCAACTACTACTTCCCCTTCCCCTCTGACTCGTTCAGGTTCGAAGCCTCCCCCGTCACCACCGGCGCCGCATCCCCCAGCAGCCCCTGACGCTCCAGCATCCGCGCGAGCTCCACGAGGTTGCGCACGCCGAGCTTCTCCATCGCGCGGTACTTGTAGGTGTGCACCGTCTTCGGTGACAGATGCAGCCGCTCGCCGATCACGTCAGCCACGTCGCCGCGAGCGAAGGCCTGCACCACCTCCAGCTCGCGCTTCGTCAGGTCCGCGCAGGGGTTGCGCTGCTCTTCGGGATTGCTGAAAGCCAGCGCCTCGGCAATCGAGCTGGTGAGATAGCGGCCACCGGCGGCCACCTTGCGCAGCGCCGCGAGCAGCTCCGGTGCATCGCTGCCCTTGGTGACGTAGCCGCGCGCGCCGGCGTCGAGGGCGTGGCGAGCGGAAATCGCGTCTTCGTGGACGGTCAGCACGAGGATGGGCACCGAAGCGCCCTGAGCTTGCAGCCGTCTCGCGGCTTCCAGCCCACCCATGCCGCCCGGCATCGACAAGTCCAGCAGCAACACATCCGGCTTGAGGGTGCGAACCAGGCGCAGCGCCTCCTCACCATCACTGCCTTCGCCGATCACCTCGATACCGCCTGCGCCCCGCAGGATCCCGACCACCCCGGCACGCACCAGCGCATGGTCATCCACCACGACTACCCTGATCATCCGACGCTCCATCATGTCCAGTCGACAGCCGAATCGTCCCACGAGCCAGCACCGTGAGGCAGTCTCTGCCGGCGATTCCTGCTTTGCGGCACTCTCCACCGCCCCGTCGACCGGACTCCTGCGTCATGAACCTGCTCGACCACTACACGCTCCACGCCCTGCAGCCGGTGAAGTTGTACGCCGAGTGGTTGCGCTGGATGGCGCCGAACGTCGCCTGCCAGGCGCGGGTCGAGCTCAAGCTGGCACCGATGACGCCGCTGGCTCCGCTCGCCTTCGAGTACAACCTGCAGGCCCGGCTGCACTGTCTTGGCCTGCCGACAGCCGAAAGCCCGGAAACCGAGGCCTACTTCGTCGTCGAAGTGGTACTCAACGCGACTTATCGCGAGAACGGCCCGGCGTCGCTCAACTTCGAGACCTTCAGCCGCGAACACGTCTCGCTGGCGCGTCAGCTGCATCCGCTGCTCCACGTCGAAGCGCAGTCGCTCCTGAACCAGCTGGGGCTGCCGCAGATCCGCCTGCCGCCGGACCTGAGTCCGGTCGAGACCCCGCCCGAACGCATGCACTGAGCGGCGTGGTGGCGATGCTCAGCCGAGGAACTGCAGCTTCGCCAGTTCGGCGTAGAGCCCCCCCGCCTCGACCAGCTGTTCGTGCCGCCCGACCGCGATGATGCGGCCGTGGTCCAGCACGACGATCCGGTCCGCCTTCCGGATCGTCGCCAGCCGATGCGCGATGACCAGCGTCGTTCGTCCGACCATCAGCCGCTCCAGCGCTCGTTGGACCAACTGTTCGCTCTGCGCATCGAGGGCACTGGTGGCCTCGTCGAGCAGCAGGATCGGCGCGTCCTTCAGGATCGCCCGGGCAATCGCGATGCGCTGTTGCTGACCGCCCGACAGCCGCACGCCGCGCTCGCCGAGCGGGGTGTCGTAGCCCTGCGGCAGGGTACGGATGAAACCGTCGGCCTCGGCGGCTTCGGCTGCCGCGACGACGGCTTCCAGACTCGCGTCTGGCCGGCCATAGCGGATGTTGTCCAGCGCGCTGCCGCCGAAGATCACCGGTTGCTGCGGCACCCACGCAATCTGGCTGCGCAGCCAGTCCAGCGGCAGCGCATCCACGGGGCGGCCATCCAGCCGGATCACGCCGCGACCGACGTCGTGAAAGCGCAGCAGCAGCTGGAACAGGGTGGTCTTGCCGGCGCCCGAGCGACCGACCAGGGCGACGGTCTCGCCCGACTCGACGCTCAACGTGAAATCGTCCAGCGCCGCCGGCTCGGGACGCGTCGGATAGGCGAAACGGACCGACTCGCAGACCAGCGCACCGCTGGCGCGCTCCGGTGCCGTGACCGGATCGCCCGGACTGCGGATCGCCGGCGTTCGCGCCAGCAGCTCACCCACCCGTTCCGCCGCGCCAGCCGCACGCAGCAACTCGCCCCAGATCTCGCTGAGTGCTCCGGTCGAACCAGCCGCCATCACCGCATACAGCACGAACTGACTCAGCTCGCCGGGTGACAGGCGTCCGGCGAGCACAGCCTTGGCGCCGACCCACAGCACGATGGTGATCGCGCCGAAGACCAGCAGGATCACCGCCGCGGTCAACGCCGCGCGAGCGCGGATCCGCCGCTTCGAGGTCGCCAGCGACGCGTGGATCGCAGTGTCGAAGCGCCCGGCTTCCCACGGCTCGCGAGCGAAAGCCTGCACGGTCGCGATCGCGTTCAGGGCCTCGCCGGCAATGCCGCTGGCGTCGGCGATCCGATCCTGGCTTTCCTTCGACAGCGTCTGCACCCGACGTCCGTAGATCAGGATCGGCGCCACCACCACCGGAATGCCCAGCACGATCAGCAGCGACAGCGCCGGGCTGGTCACGAACAGCAAGAGCAGCGCGCCGGTCAGTGTCAGGGTGCTGCGCAGCGCCACCGACGCTGACGAGCCGAGGACCGTCTGGATCAGCTCGGTGTCGGTGGTGATCCGCGACAGCAACTCGCCGGTTCGGGTCGACTCGAAGAACGCCTGCTCCTGTCGCAACAGGTTTGCGTAGACCGCGCGACGCAAGTCGGCGACCGCCAGCTCGCCCAGTCGGGTGACGCAGTAGAAGCGCATCGCGGTGCCGACTGCGAGCAGGCCGGCAATGCCGAACAACGCGATGAAGTAGCGGTCGATGAACGCGGCATCGGCGGCCGAGAAGCCGTGGTCGATCATCTGGCCGACCGCCAGCGGCAGCATCAGCGTCGCGCCAGCCGACAGCAGCAGGAAGACCAGTGCAGCCCAGGCGATCCGTCGATATGGCCCGATGAAACGCAACAGCGGCCGCAAGGCGCGACGCGGGCTGCTGGCCGGGCGCTCGGTCGTCATCGCTTCAGGCTGCCTCGACGCCCGCGAGGCGCGCGGCCTCGGCGAGATCCACCTGCACCAGCCGCGACACGCCCGGCTCCCGCATGGTCACACCACAGAGCTGCGCCGCCGCTTCCATCGTCACCTTGTTGTGCGACACGAAAATGAACTGCACGCTCGTACTCATCTCCCGAACCATGGTCGAGAAGCGTCCCACATTTGCCTCGTCCAGCGGCGCATCGACCTCGTCGAGGATGCAGAAGGGGGCCGGGTTCAGTTTGAAGATCGCGAACACCAGGGCCACCGCAGTCAGCGCCTTCTCGCCGCCGGACAGGAGCGCGATGTTCGCGGGCCGCTTGCCGGGCGGACGCGCGACGATGGTGACGCCGGTGGACAGCAGATCGTCGCCGGTCATCTCCAGATAGGCATTGCCGCCGCCGAACAGGCGCGGAAACAGCGCCTGCAGGCCGGTGTTGACGTTGTCGAAGGTCTCCTTGAAGCGGGTCCGCGTCTCCTTGTCGATCTTGCGGATCGCTTCCTCCAGCGACTCCAGCGCCGCGACCAGATCGGCCGTCTGGTTCGCCAGATAGTCTCGCCGCTGCTGTTGCTCGGCTAGTTCGCTGATGGCGGCCAGGTTGACCGGCTCGAGCCGGCGGATCCGCGTCTCCAGATCCATCACGGCAGCCTCGCAAACTGCAGCCGTCAGGCCCTCCGGGATCTCGGCCAGCAACTGCGCGGCATCCAGTTCGCGCTCGGCCAGCTGCGCGGAGAGCTGTTCCGCCTTCAGTTCCAGCGCCTGCACCGCCAGCGCGTACTGGTTGACCTGCTCGCGACAGTGGCCGAGCGCCAGCTCCAGCCGTTGCCGCTCGCGTTCCAGCTGCTGCACCTGCCGCTGGATCTCCTCCACCGACGCTCGGGCCTGCTTCAGCCGCGCATCGACCTGCACGCGCTGCGCCACCGCCGCGTGCTGGCGATGCTCCAGCACTGGCACCGGCGCCAGCTGCTGCTCGATCTCCGCGTCCAGCTGCTGGCGGCGGGCGGACAGGGCGGCGAGTTGCTGGTCGATGCGGCCGAGGGCCTGCAACAGCCCGCGCTGACTGGCACGCTGCCCTTCAATGGCCAATTCGCGCTGATGACGAAGTTGCTCGGCTTCGCGCAGCCGACGCCGAACACCCTCCAGCGTGGACTGCGCCCGGGCGACCTCGGCAGCCGTGCGCAACCGCTCGGCCTCGTCGCCGGCCATCGCGTCGACCAGTCGCTCGACGCCGGCCCGCAACGTACGCGACTCGGCCGACTCAGCTTCAAGGTGCGTCGCCAGCACGGCCAGCTCGGCACGAATCCGTTCGCCACGCTGGCGGGCCGCCTCGGCCCGGCTTTGCTGGGCCTGCAACTTGCCGGACAGCTCCGCCGCCCGCCGATGCCCGGCATACAGCGCGTTCTGCGCCTCCTCGCGGGTCCGCTCGGCCTGCTGGACTTCGGCGCGGGCCTGTTCCTGCGCACGTCGAGCCTGATCGAGCAGTTCGGAGAGTTCCTCGATCCGTGCGTGCAGCGACTCGATCTCGCGGGCACGTGCCAGCACGCCATCGTGCGCTTCGCCCTGCCCGTGCAAGCGCGCGAAACCAGCCGACAGCCACTCGCCCGCCGCCGTAATCACGCTCTGCCCGGCGGCGAGTGACGCCAGCAGCTCGCGGGCGGCACTCAGGTCCGACGCGACACGCACCGGCGCCAGCCAGGCCGCCAGCGCCGCCGGACCGCGCACCTTCGCCGCCAGCACCTCCGGATCGGTAGCCAGCGGATCGGCGCCGGGGGCCAGCGCGTACAGCACGCCACCGGGCACCCGTTGCTCGGCGAGACGATCGGGCGCTTCGACCACCACAGCCTCCAGCAGGCGGTCCAGCACCGTTTCGACCGCGCGCTCCCAGCCCGGCTCGACGGTCAGCACATCCGCAAGTCGCGGCGCCGAGGCCAGCCCACGCTGCTCCAGCCAGCGCGTCAGCTCGCGACGGTCCTGACCGAGCGCGGCATGTTGCAGCGCCTCCAGCGAGGCCAGCCGACCCTTCAGCCGACTCAGCTCCTGCTCGGCGTCACGACCGCGGACTTGCGCCTGCTGCAGCCGCTGCTGGCCGGCCAGCACCGCACTGCGCCGGGCATCCAGCGCCTCGGTCAGCACGTCCACCTGCTCCTGCGCAATCTCCAGCGCCTCGCGGGCCTGTTCGAAGTCAACCGACAAGCCCGCCGGATCCAGTGTTTCCAGCTCGTGGTTCAGGCCGTCCTGCCGGGTCAGCGCATCGCGCATCCGCCGATCCAGAAACTCCAGGCGGGTCCGCTCCAGTTCGGCCTGCCGTCGCTGTTCGGCCATTCGTTCGAGCAGCGCGCCCTGTTGCGCGCCGACCTCACGGAAACCGGCTTCTGCCGACTCCAGCGCCTCACGCGCCTCGTCGGCCTGCAGGGAGAGCTCCTCCAGCAGCGGCTCGGCGTCGAGCAGCGAGGCGTTGAGCGCCTCCAGCTGCTCCTTGTCCTCGGCCTCCTGGTCGATCAGCTGCACCCGCTGCGCCCGAACCTGCTCCAGCTCGCGCCGCGCCCGCTCGGCGGCATCGCGGCGGAACTTCAGCTCCTGCTCGACGCGACTGATCGTCGCCGCGACTTCGAAGCTCTCGGCCTGCACCTGGTTGAAATGCTCGTTGGCCTCGCCGCTGGCGATAAAGGCCTGTTCACCCTCACCCTCGATACGACGCAGCTCGGCACTCAGACGCTCACGCTCACGCTCGGCACGATCCAGAGCGCCACGCTCGGCGCCCAGCCGGGTTTCGGTGTCGCGCAGGGTCAGCGCAGCGGCGCGACCGGCGGACAGGCGCTGCTCGGCCTTCAGTTCGGTGTAGCGCTGCGCCTGCTTGGCCTGTCGCTCCAGATGCTCCAGCCGCTTGGCGACCTCGTCCTTCAGGTCGGCGACGCGCTCCAGATTCTCGCGAGTGGCGCGGATCCGGGATTCGGTCTCCTTGCGCCGCTCCTTGTACTTGCTGATGCCGGAGGCTTCCTCCAGATGCACCCGCAGGTCATCCGGCGCGGCCTCGACGATCTGGCTGATCATTCCCTGCTCGATGATCGCGTAGGAGCGCGGGCCCAGCCCGGTGCCCAGAAACAGGTCGGTGATGTCGCGACGACGGCAACGCGCCCCGTTCAAGTAGTAGTTCGACTGACTGTCCCGGCCGACGACGCGCTTCACCGAGATTTCGGCGTAGGCGGCGTACTCGCCGCCGATCACCCCGGCGCTGTTGTCGAAGACCAGTTCGACGCTGGCCTGACCCACCGGCTTGCGGGTCGACGAGCCGTTGAAGATCACATCGGTGATCGAGTCGCCGCGCAGGCGGCTGGCGGCACTTTCGCCCAGCACCCAGCGCACCGCGTCGAGAATATTGCTCTTGCCGCAACCATTCGGACCGACGACGCCGGTCATGTTGGTCGGCAGATGCAGCGTGGTCGGGTCGACGAACGACTTGAACCCGGCGAGTTTGATGGTGGTCAGGCGCATCCGCGCTCTATAGCTCGCCCGTCCCGGGGAATCACGTCCGCCCGATCACCGCGTTCACGCCCGATGCCTAGAATCGCGCGCCGCCGCGGCGGGCCACTCGGGCTTTCGCCGCCACGTCCACGACCCGCAAGGAACGAACCATGAGCACCCGCCCGAGCAAGACGCTCGACAGCTTCCCGAACCCCGAACCGAACCGCGACTACACGATCCGCATGCGGATGCCGGAATTCACCTGCATCTGCCCGAAGACCGGCCAGCCCGATTTCGCCGAGCTGCATCTGGAGTACGTACCGGACCAGCGCTGCGTCGAACTGAAGTCACTGAAGCTCTATCTGTGGAGCTATCGCGACGAGGGCGGCTTCCACGAAGCCATGACCAACCGGATCCTCGCCGACCTGGTCGCCGCCACCGAACCGCGCTTCATGCGGCTGAAGGCCGACTGGTACGTGCGCGGCGGCATCTATACGACCGTGGTGGTCGAGCATCGGCAGCCGGGGTGGACACCGCCGGCGCCGGTATTGCTGCCCTGAGGCTCAGAAGCGTTCCGGGAACGGCTGGATCACCAGATTCTGCATCTGGCCGCCGGCACCGACCACGCAAGTGAAGGACGCCCGACGCTGCTCGGGCGAACCCTTGCGGTAGTAGATGTAGGCGTCGATCTGGAAGCCGCCGTCCTGCGGCTTCGCGGCCGCGATCAGCTCGCTGAGTTCCGCCTGCCCCTGATCATTCTTCGAACGCGACTCGATCTCCTTCTTGCAGAGCTCGGCCGCGCCCTGGGCAGGGTTGTCGCTGCAGCCGGTGATGACCGCCGCGAGCGCAATGACGCCAATCCACCTGTTCATGAGTTCCGATCCTGACTGTCTAGACGCGCTGAGACTTCTTACCCGGCTTGCCTACTCAATACAAGAGATGGCAGACGCAGTTACCAGAGGTCACGATGCTCAGTAGCGCGGTACATCCAGGTCGACATTTCGTGACCACGCATCGATGCCGCCCTCGATGTTGTAGACCTCGCGGAAACCGAGATTGCGGAAGTGCTCCGCGGCCTGCCGGCTGGAGTTGCCGAAGTGGCACAGGAAGGCCAGCGCCCGATCCTTCGGGAGACCCTCCAGCGCCTTCAGCGTGCTGCCGTCCAGCACCTCGTGCGCTTCCGGGAAGGGCGCGCGGGCGCGATCACCCTCCGGGCGGATATCGATCACCAGCGGCGCCGTGCCGGCGTCGATCTGCTGGTCCAGCGTCTCGACGTCGAGGCTCCTGACCGGCGGCGGCGCCTGCGGCAGCCGGATCGACAGACCACCGCCCTGGAAGGATTCCTGCCAGTCGATTTCCATGCCTTCGGCGCGGCGTGCGGTCATCGAGTCCATCAGGATCCGGATCCCGGCGTCTTCGGCGACGATTTCGTGTCCACTGGCCTCCGACAGCTCGAACCGTGCCTGCCAGCGGTCGTCGATCGCCAGATGCAGGCCGAGGCCGTCGGCATCGTCCATGCCGGAGCGGATCGCCTCGGCGGCCTTCGGCGTGATCCGGATCGTCGGCGGCGTGCGATCCGGCGCGGCGACACCGAGCATCTGGTGCAGTTCGCCGCTCGCCGCCATCCCCTGAATGATATCGCTGCCACCGATCAGCTCGCGGTCCACATAGAGCTGCGGGATCGTCGGCCAGTTGCCGTAGACCTTGATGCCGGACCGGATCGCCTCGTCGGCCAGCACATCCACCGAGACGAAGTCCGGAGCGAGGTCGCGGATCAGCGACACGGCCTTCGCCGAGAAGCCGCAGCGCGGCGCATCGCGGGTGCCCTTCATGAACAGGACGACCCGGTTCCGGGACAGCAGGTCATCGATCCGCGCGCGGGTCGCAGGGTCCAGGGACATCGGGCACTCCTTGCTGATGGTGTGGACGCAGTGTGTGGCCGGAATCATGCAGGAGTTGCGAAACACTCGCAGCTGCTTCAGCCGACGGTGCAGCAGGCACAATCGACGTAGTGGGACGCGCTGGAGGCACTGCAGACGATGAGCGGCAACGACCCGACCTGGCAGGTGGTGTATCGCGGCAAGCTGCTGACCGGCTTTGCGCCGGAGCAGGTTGCGCAGAATCTGGCTGCACTGTTCAAGACCGATGCGACCCGGACGGCCGCGCTGCTGAGCCAGCCGAAGGTGGTGCTGAAATCCGGCCTCGACCGCGAGGTCGCCCAGCGCTATCAGGAGGCCCTGCGGCAGACCGGCATGATGGTGGCGCTGGTCAGCGAGACCCCGCTGGCCGCCGGCGTCACCGCCCCCCAAGCGCCAGCCGCGGCGGCACCTGCACCCGCCGCCGCGCCACCAGCACCGCCGCCGATCCCGCCGCGTCCGGCGACACCCGCCACGCCCGCACCGGCGGCCGCGCCAGCCAGCGCACCGACGCTCGCGGCACCGGGCGCCCTGCTCTCCGACGCGAAGCCGACCCGGCCGGTCGAGATCGACACCTCGCGGCTGAAGCTCGATGCGCTGGGCGTGGTGATCGACACCAGCCCGAAGCCGACGCTCGCCCGCAACTTCGATCTGTCGGGCCTCAGCGTCGACCAGAGCGGCGCGCCGATTGCGGTCAAGCCGAAGGCCGAGCCGCTGAAGGTGGACCTCTCCGGCCTCAGCGTGGAGCCCGCCCAGATCAAGGACACGGCGCCCAGCAGCTTCTGGGCGAAGGTCGAGCGCGCCGGCTGAGGCGCTTCAGCCCAGCCGCTTCAGCGGCAGCGTCATGCAGCGCGGGCCGCCGCGGCCGCGCGAGAGCTCGTGGCCGATCAGCTTGATCACCACCCGCTGGCCCTCCGGCACGCCGCCGCTGCCGTAATAGTTCAGGAAGTTCTCGGCGTCGACGATGTGGAAACCGAGCTGGCGCAGCGACGCGAAGGTGCGCTGGTTGCGTTCGTAGGCGATCACCACGTTGGGCGCGACCGCGAACAGGTTGGCGCCATCGGTCCACTGCTCGCGCTGCTGCGACAACGGGTCATCGCCGCCGCAGGGCACGAAGTGCATCGAATGGCCGAGCAGCGCCTCCAGCGCCAGCTTGAGGCTGGGCCAGGCGCGCGTGGTGAAGTGATCCGGATCGTCACCGGCGCTGAACTCGAAGACGTTGTGCACCTCGTGCTCGATGATCGGCGGAAACTGCACGCAGGTCTGCCCGTCGACGAAGGTGAAAACCGTATCCAGATGCATGCAGGAGCGCTGGTGCGGCAGTCCGACCATCACCACCTTCTTCACCGCCGTGTGGGCGAACAGCTGTCGGGTCACCGCCATCACGCCGCCCAGGCTGGTGCGTTCGGACTGGCCGATCAGGACCAGTTCGTCGTTGACCACCAGCAGGTCGCCGCCCTCGAAGGACACGTCCGGCGGCAGCCGCAGCAGCTGACCGGCATGCGCCGAAAATCGCGGATGGTGGGTCAGCACCGTGTCGATGATCAGGCTCTCGCGCCGGCGGGCCACCCGCGCGGCCTGATTCAGCACGACATGGGTGCCGACGGTGGCCGCCAGATCGCGTGTGAACAGGAGATTCGGCAGCGGGCCGGCGTGCACCGGAAACGGCGCCTGACCGGTCAGGGCGAAGCGGGTGAGCGCGGTCGGCGACAAGGCCAGCAGTTCGCGGCGGAAGCCCGCGTAGTTGTGCTCGCGGGCAGAGCGGGCGATCAGCAGCTCGATGAAGTACTCGCGGGCCGCCTCCAGCGCGAAGGTCTGGTCCACCAGCGTGCCGATCTGCAGCACCGCATCCGGCTGACCGACGATGCACTCGAACAGTCGGCAGAAGATCTGGTGCTCTTCGCGCGCCCGGTCCAGATAGAGGATGTCGTCGAACAGCAGCTGGTCCTTGTCGTCCGGCGCCACGAGGGCCATTTCTTCGCCGGGCGTGTGGACGATCACCTGACGGAGCGGTGCCGTCTCCGATCGGACGCAATAAGGAGCGGTATCGACGTGCATGGCGGCCTCGCGGCGAGTCGGGGGGCGTACGGTACACGGGCGGCTGGCTGGCGCGCAGCCAAAGGCAGACGGCGCTGGAGCCGGTTCTCGTCAGCACAGTCGTTAAGATTCGGCGCCTTCCGCGGTGCGCCGGCCTTTGCCGCGTACCGCCGCCCACCGGCAGTCGGCACCGTGCAGCGCCCGCCTCCGCCCGGGGTCAACCGTCGGCGGCCGGCAAGCGCGCGTCGGAACCACCCCCAGCAGAGGATCGACATGGCCCCGAATGCCCGCCCCGCCATCCTGGCCCTCGCCGACGGCAGCCTGTTCCACGGTCAGGCCGTGGGCGCCGACGGCGTCACCGCCGGCGAAGTCGTGTTCAACACCGCGATGACCGGCTATCAGGAGATCCTCACCGACCCGTCCTACACCGGTCAGCTGGTCACGCTGACCTACCCGCACATCGGCAACACCGGCGTGACGCCGCATGACGCCGAATCGGCGTCGCCCGCCGCCGCCGGCCTGATCGTCCGCGACGTGCCGCGGCGGCCGAGCAACTGGCGGATGCAGCAGTCGCTGCCGGACTACCTCCAGGCCCACGGCATCGTCGCGATCGCCGGCATCGACACCCGCCGGCTGACCCGGATCCTGCGCGAGAGTGGTGCCCAGGGCGGCGCGATCGTCGCCGGAGCCGGCGCGAACGCCGAGGCCGCGCTGGCCGCCGCCCGCGCCGCGCCCAACCTGAAGGGCCTGGATCTCGCGAAAGTGGTCAGCACCACGGAGGAACTGCCGTGGACCGAGGGCGAATACGTGCTGGACGACAGCCGCTTCGACGCGCCCGCGGCCCGCTTCCACGTGGTCGCCTACGACTTCGGCGTCAAGCGCAACATCCTGCGGATGCTGGCGCAGCGCGGTTGCCGGATCACCGTCGTGCCGGCGCAGACCCCGGCCGAGCGCGTGCTGGCGCTGCAGCCCGACGGCGTGTTCCTGAGCAACGGACCGGGCGATCCGGAGCCCTGCGATTACGCGATCGCGGCGATCCGGCGTTTCCTCGCCGAAAAGCTGCCGATCTTCGGCATCTGTCTGGGTCACCAGCTGCTCGGCCTCGCCGCCGGGGCGCAGACCGTCAAGATGAAGTTCGGTCACCACGGTGCCAACCATCCGGTCATCGACCTGGACACCGGCAGCGTGATGATCACCAGCCAGAACCACGGCTTCGCCATCGACGAGGCGACGCTGCCGGCCAATGTGCGAGTCACGCACCGCTCGCTGTTCGACGGCAGCAACCAGGGCATCGCGCTGACCGATGCCCCGGCCTACAGTTTCCAGGGCCATCCGGAAGCCGCGCCGGGGCCGCACGACGTGGCCGGACTGTTCGACCGCTTCATCGCGCTGATGGACCAGGCCGGCGCCCACGCGCCGGCCGTCTGAGCCGCGTCCCGCAGCTGCTCGACGAACCCGGCTTTTCCAGACGCCTGCAGCGACTCGAAAGCCCCGGTTCCACGAGAAACCCGCACGCCAGGAGTACCGCCATGCCCAGACGCAGCGACATCCAGAGCATCCTCATCATCGGCGCCGGTCCGATCGTCATCGGCCAGGCCTGCGAGTTCGACTATTCCGGCGCCCAGGCCTGCAAGGCCCTGAAAGAAGAGGGTTACCGGGTCATCCTGGTGAACTCGAACCCGGCCACGATCATGACCGACCCGGACATGGCCGATGCCACCTACATCGAGCCGATCCGCTGGCAGACCGTCGAGCAGATCATCGCCAAGGAGCGGCCCGACGCCCTGCTGCCGACCATGGGCGGCCAGACCGCGCTGAACTGCGCGCTGGACCTCGCCGAACACGGCGTGCTGGAAAAGTACGGCGTCGAGCTGATCGGCGCCAGCCGCGAGGCGATCAAGGTCGCCGAGGACCGCGAGCTGTTCCGCCAGGCCATGATCGAGATTGGCCTCGACGTGCCGAAGGCGCAGGTCGCCAAGACCCTCGACGAGGCCATCGCCGCGCAGGCCACGGTCGGTTATCCGACCATCATCCGGCCCTCCTTCACGCTGGGCGGTTCCGGCGGCGGCATCGCCTACAACCGCGAGGAGTTCATCGAGATCGTCACCCGCGGTCTGGACCTCTCGCCGGTCCACGAGGTGCTGATCGAGGAGAGCGTGCTGGGCTGGAAGGAGTTCGAGATGGAGGTGGTCCGCGACCGCGCGGACAACTGCATCATCGTCTGCTCGATCGAGAACTTCGATCCGATGGGCGTGCACACCGGCGACTCGATCACCGTCGCGCCGGCGCAGACCCTGACCGACCGCGAGTACCAGCGCCTGCGCGATGCCTCGATCGCGGTGCTGCGCAAGGTCGGCGTCGACACCGGCGGCTCGAACGTGCAGTTCGGCATCAACGCCCAGGACGGCCGCGTGGTCGTCATCGAAATGAACCCGCGCGTCTCGCGGTCCTCGGCGCTGGCCTCGAAGGCCACCGGCTTCCCGATCGCCAAGGTCGCCGCCAAGCTCGCCGCCGGCTACACGCTGGACGAACTGAAGAACGACATCACCGGCGGCAAGACGCCAGCCTCCTTCGAACCGGCGATCGACTACGTCGTCACCAAGATCCCGCGCTTCGCCTTCGAGAAGTTCCGCGGCGCCGATGATCGGCTGACCACGCAGATGAAGTCGGTCGGCGAAGTCATGGCGATCGGCCGCTGCTTCCAGGAGTCGATGCAGAAGGCGCTGCGCGGTCTGGAGATCGGCGTCGACGGCCTGAGCCCGCGCATCGACCCGACGCTGGAGCGCGAAGCCGCCCGCGCCGAACTGAAGCGCTGCCTGCGCGAGGCCGGTCCGGACCGCGTGTTCTACGTCGCCGATGCCTTCCGCCACGGCTTCACGCTGGAGCAGGTGCACGCCGCCAGCTTCATCGACCCGTGGTTCCTCGACCAGATCGAGGAGCTGATCGAACTGGAGCGCGAGGTGGCGACCGCCGGCCTGAAGGGACTCAACGCCGAGTTCCTGCGCAGCCTGAAGCGCAAGGGCTTCTCGGACTCCCGCCTGGCCCGACTGGTGCAGTCCGACGAGACCGCAGTCCGCACGCTGCGTCATGCACTGGCCGTGCGGCCGGTGTTCAAGCGGGTCGACAGCTGCGCTGCCGAGTTCGCGACGTCAACCGCCTATCTCTACTCGACCTACGAGGAAGAGTGCGAGGCCGAGCCGACCAATCGCCGCAAGATCATGGTGCTGGGCGGCGGCCCGAACCGGATCGGCCAGGGCATCGAGTTCGACTACTGCTGCGTCCACGCAGCTCTCGCGCTGCGCGAGGATGGCTACGAGACCATCATGGTCAACTGCAATCCGGAGACCGTCTCGACCGACTACGACACCTCCGACCGCCTGTACTTCGAGCCGCTGACGCTGGAGGACGTGCTGGAAGTGATCGAGCGCGAGCGTCCGGAGGGCGTGATCGTGCAGTTCGGCGGCCAGACCCCGCTGAAGCTGGCGCGCGCGCTGGAGCGCGAGGGCGTGAAGATCATCGGCACCACGCCGGACTCGATCGACCTCGCCGAGGACCGCGAGCGCTTCCAGCAGCTGATCCATGACCTGGGTCTCAGCCAGCCGCCGAACCGCACCGCGCGCTCCACCGAGGAAGCCGTGGCGCTGGCCCGCGAGATCGGCTACCCGCTGGTGGTGCGGCCCTCCTACGTGCTCGGCGGCCGGGCAATGGAAATCGTCCACGCCGAACACGACCTGCGTCGCTACATGAAGGATGCAGTGCGCGCCAGCGAGGACTCGCCGGTGCTGCTGGACCGCTTCCTCGACAACGCCATCGAAGTCGACGTCGACTGCGTCAGCGACGGCACCGAGGTCGTGATCGGCGGGCTGATGGAGCACATCGAGGAAGCCGGCGTGCATTCCGGCGACAGCTCCTGCTCGCTGCCGCCCTTCTCGCTGACCCCCTCCGTGCAGGACGAACTGCGCCGGCAGGTGGCGGTGATGGCCCGCGCGCTGAAGGTGATCGGCCTGATGAACACCCAGTTCGCGCTGCAGGGCGACACGATCTTCGTGCTCGAAGTGAACCCGCGGGCGTCGCGTACCGTGCCGTTCGTGGCCAAGGCCACTGGCGTGCCGCTGGCCAAGATCGCCGCGCGCTGCATGGTCGGCCAGACGCTGGCCGCGCAGGGCGTGACCCGCGAGGTGGTACCGGCCTATTACTCGGTCAAGGAGCCGGTGTTCCCCTTCCACAAGTTCCCGGGCGTCGATCCGCTGCCGGGGCCGGAAATGCGCTCGACCGGCGAAGTCATGGGCGTCGCCCGCAGCTTCGGCGCGGCCTATGCCAAGGCCAAGCTCGCCGCCAACGTGCCGAGCCCGAAGCGCGGAAAGGCGTTCCTGTCGGTGCGCGACGCCGACAAGGGCAAGCTGATCGGCATCGCCCGGGACCTGACGGCCCGCGGCTTCCAGCTGGTCGCCACCCACGGCACCGCGCTGGCACTGAACTCCGCCGGCATTCCCTGCGCGCGGATCAACAAGGTCGCCGAAGGTCGCCCGCACATCGTCGACCTGATCAAGAACGGCGAGATCGAGTTCATCGTCAACACCACCGAAGGCCGCGTGGCGATTGCCGACAGTTTCTCGATCCGTCGCGAAGCCTTGCAGCACAAGATCCCGAACACCACCACGATGGCCGCCGCCAAGGCCATCCTGCACGCGCTGGACTTCCAGGGAGCCATGGAGGTCTACGCGCTCAAAGAATTGCATCTGGAGCTGGCATGAGACGTCCCCCGCTGACCGTTCGCGGCGCCAAGGCGCTGCGTAGTGAACTTGAGCACATGAAGACGGTGCGCCGACCGCAGATCATCGCGGCGATCGCCGAGGCCCGCGCGCATGGCGATCTGAAGGAAAACGCCGAGTACCACGCCGCCCGCGAGCAGCAGAGCTTCATCGAAGGCCGGATCAACGAACTGGAAGCCGTGCTGTCCAGCGCCGAGGTCATCGACGTCTCCAAGCTGGCCGCTGGTTCCCGGATCGTGTTCGGCGCCACCGTCGAGCTGATGGACCTGCACTCCGAAAACACCGTCCGATACCAGATCGTTGGCGACCTCGAAGCCGACATCAAACAGGGGCGCCTGTCGGTGTCCTCGCCGGTGGCTCGTCAGCTCGTTGGCAAGCACGAGGGCGACACGGTGGACATCCAGACGCCCGGCGGCATCAAGAGCTACGAAATCGTCGGCGTCAGCTACGAGGATTGAGCTGATCGTCGTGCAACCCTCGCGCTATCGCGGCTGTCTGCTCGGCCTCGCACTCGGCGATGCCGGCGGGGCGCCGCACGAGGGCGGACCGCTGGAACGGCTGGCGTGGCGGTTGCTCGGCCGCACCCGCGATGGCCACCGTCGCTACACCGACGACACCGCGATGGCGCTGGAGCTGGCGCAATCGCTGGTCGCGCGACAGGGACTGGACCCGGACGACGCGGCCCGCCGTCACGCCGCCGGCTATCGCTGGTCGCGCGGCTACGGTCCGGGCGCCGCCAAGGTGCTGAAAGCCATCCGCGCCGGCCAGCCGTGGCCCGAGGCCAGTCGACGGGTCTATCCGCAGGGCTCCTTCGGCAATGGAGGGGCGATGCGTGCGGCGGTGATCGGGCTGTATTGCCCGCAGGACGCCGAGCGTCGGGCCGAGCTGGCCGATGCGGCCGCGCGGATCACCCACGCCCATCCGCTCGGCCGCGATGGTGCCCGGGCGATGGCCGAGGCGGTCGCCCTCGCGCTGGTCGACACCGACGCCGACGCGCTGCTTGATGCCGTAGGCGCCCGGATCGGCCCGGATTGGCAACCGCGCCTCGGCTGTGCCCGCGACTGGCTGGCCCGCGATCAGCGCCCGCAACCGCGCGAGATCCGCCAGCGTCTCGGCAACGGCATTGCCGCGCTAGCCTCGGTGGTGACCGCGCTATATCTGGCGCTGGCATATCGCGACAGCGATTTCGACGAACTGCTCGCCGCCGCCATCGCCCTCGGCGGCGATGTCGACACCATCGCCTCGATGGCCGGCGCGATCTGGGGCGCACGACGCGGTGCAGACGCCCTGCCGGTGAGTGCACTGGAAACCCTCGAAGCTGCCGAGGCCATTGCCGCCACTGCCGATGCGCTTTATCAGGCAGCCGCTGACGACAGCGCCGCCGCACGCCGATACTCCGGCGCATGATCTTCACACCCGAACGCCGCGCCCGACTCACCAGCTGGCTGGAACAACGCTGGTATGGCCGCGTGCGCGTGCCGTGGTATCTGCTGCTGCTGTCGGGGCTGTATCGGATCGTCACCGGCCTGCGCCGGCTGGCCTATCGGCTGAGCATTTTTCATCGCGTCCGCCTGAGCGTGCCGGTGCTCGTGATCGGCAATCTGACCCTGGGCGGCACCGGCAAGACGCCGCTGACCGAAGTACTGGTGAAGGCGCTGGCGGCGCGCGGCTGGCGACCTGGCATCGTGCTGCGCGGCTATGGCGGCCGCGAACGGGGCCCGCACACCCTGGGCCCGGACGATGACGCCGCACGCGTCGGCGACGAGGCCCTACTGCTGGCGCGCAGCACCCGGGTGCCGGTGGCGGTCGGCGCCGATCGCGCCGCAGCGGCGCTGCAGCTGATCGAACAGGCCGGCGTCAACCTGATCGTCGCCGACGACGGGCTGCAGCATCTGCGGCTGGCCCGCGATGTCGAAGTGCTGGTCATCGATGGCCGCCGCCGCTTCGGCAACCGCCGTGTCCTGCCGGCCGGCCCGCTGCGCGAGCCGATCGGCCGGCTGAAGTCCCTGCCGATCCGCGTGGTCAACGGCGGCAGCCCGCAGGAGGGCGAAGTGCCGATGCGCGTCCAGCCCGTCGCCCTGCGCGAGCTCGCCAGCGGCCAACGCCACCCGCCCGACGCCTTGCGCGGCCAGCGCGCCCATGCTGTGGCCGGCATCGGCGACCCGGAACGCTATTTCCTGACGCTGGACGAGCTGGGTGTCAAGATCCAGCGCCACCCCTTCCCCGACCACCACGTCTTCCGCACCGAAGACTTCGCTTTCAGCGATGGCCAGCCGGTCATCGTCACCGAGAAGGATGCGGTGAAGCTGGCCGGCCTGAACCTGCCGCCGAAGTTGCTCGTGCTGGAAGTCCGCGTTGGCATCCCTGCCCCGCTGATCGAGCGGATCGACGCGGAACTGCGGGCGGCGCGGCCTTCCTGAGCAACAGGCCGATTCGCACCATGAATCACGCCGTGCCATTGCCCCACGCCCCCGCCACCGAACGCAATCGCGATCCGATCCTCGACGTCCTGCGGGTGCAGTTCGCAGGCTGCACGCATGTGCTGGAGGTCGGCAGCGGCACCGGACAACACGCCGTGCACTTCGCCGCCGCGTTACCGCACCTGCAATGGCAATGCTCCGACCGAGCCGAAGCACTGCCCGGCATCCGCGCCTGGCTGGCGACGAGCACGCTGCCCAATACGCCGGAGCCCTTGCCGCTGGATGTCGACGGCCCGTGGCCCGAGCAGCGCTACGACGCGGCATTCACGGCGAACACGCTGCACATCCTGAGCTGGCCCCAGGTACAGCGCCTGTTTGACGGTCTGGCCGCAGTGCTGCTGCCGGACTCCATCCTCGTCATCTACGGTCCCTTCCGCTACGGCGGAGCGCATACCAGCCCCGGCAATGCCGAGTTCGACCGGCAGCTGCGGCTGGAACACCCCGAACGCGGAATCCGCGACGCCGAGCAGGTCCAGGCCCTGGGCCGGCACGTCGGCCTGCAGCCGATCGCTGACCTGGCCATGCCGGCCAACAACCGCTGCCTGGTGTGGCGCCGCTGAGGGCACCGGCTGCGCAGTGCGCGAACCTGCTGGTCAGCCGCCACGCACGGGCTCAGCCCAGCGGATCCGCCACCGCCCGATTCCGTCCGGCGAGCTTGGCGCGATACAGGGCGGCGTCGGCGCGGGCGATCAGCGCTTGCGGGTCGGCGGCATCGGGGATGGTGCCGGCCACGCCGAGGCTGACGGTGACGTGGTCGGTGACCGGCGAGTGCTCATGGCAGATGCGGCTCGCGGCAACGGCGGCGCGCAGGATCTCGGCTACCGTGCAGGCGCCGGCCGGCGCGAGTCCTCGCAGCAGCACCACGAACTCCTCGCCGCCGGTGCGGGCGAGCAGCGCGTTTGGCGCGTGCTCGGCTAGCGCCGCGCTCAGCAAGCTGGCGATCCGCTGCAGGCAAGCATCACCGGCCGGGTGGCCATAGCCGTCGTTGTAGGCCTTGAAGGCGTCGACATCCAGCGCGATCAGCGACAGTGGCGTGCGCGTGTGTGCGGCGGCCGCCCAGGCCTCGGCCAGCTGCTCAGCAAAGTGCCGGCGGTTGCCAATCCCGGTCAGCGGGTCGGTGCGGGCCAGCGCTTCGAGCTGGCGGTTGGCTGCTGCCAGTGCCGCGGTGCGCTCGGCCACCAGCCGATCCAGCCGGGCGGCGCGCTCGCGCAGCGCCACGGTGCGCGCCCGCACGCCGAACAGCACCGCGGCCAGCGCCAGCAGGACCAGCGCGGCATGCATGCGGGGGTCGCGATACCAGGGCGGCGCATGCGCGATCCGCAGGCGGGTCGGCGTCGCGGTCCACGGGCCGCCGTCGATGCGCGCGGCCAATTCCAGCGGCCAGTCGCCCCAGGGCAGCGCGCTGAGCAGGATCTCGCGGGTGGCGCCGACTTCGATCCACGGCCCATCGAGCCGATAGCGGAATTGCACGCGCTCGCCGCCAGACAGACCCGGCGCGGCGTAACGCAATGCCAGCGTGGCGCTGCCGGCAGCCACCGTCAGGCCGGCGCGCCAGTCGACCACGCGGCCGTCGACCCGGGCTTCGACCAGATCGACCCGCGGACCGGGCTGCGCCTCGCGCGGCCGGATGCGGGCCGGATCGACCACCGCGACGCCGGAGATCAGCGCGAACAGCAGGCGCCCCTCGGCGTCGACGGCGCAGGACGAGGCGCTACCGCCGTTGGTTTCCGAGGCCAGCATGCCGCTGCTGCGGGTGTAGAGGGTCGGGCTCAGCTCAGGCCGCGGTTGCCAGCCAGCCAGAAGCGGCCGAGGCCGTCGTCGAGGATGCAGGAGACGAAGTCCTCGGCCAGCCCCTCGCGGCGGGTGAATCGCTGAATCCGGCCGTCCTGCAGCCGATGCAACCCGCCGCCATAGGTGCCGATCCACAGCGTGCCGCGCTCGTCCTCGTGGACGCTGCGGACGAAGCGACTACCCAGTCCCTCCGCCGGCCCGATCCGCTGCTGTACGCGATTCTCGTGCCAGCGCACCACGCCCTGATCGCTGCCGATCCACAGGCCGCCGGCTCGCGCCGCCCGGATGGTCGAAATCTCGGTGACGCCAAAGGCCGGCACCGGCAGCAGCTCGCTGTCCAGCGTCCCGCGAAACAGGCCTTGCGAAACGCCGACCCAGAGGGTTCCGTCGGCGTCCAGATGCAAGGCACGCATCCGCGGCTCCCCGGGGATCCGCCAGCGGCGCACCGGCCGAGCTTGTGCGTCCAATTGGACGATGCGACCGCGCGCATAACCGGCCAGCACCCCGCCGCGACCATCACTGGCCAGCGACCATACGCAGGTTCCCGGAGCCTCCGGCAGCTCGACGGTCGTCAAGGTCCCGTCCCCGGCGAGTCGATGCAGACCGCCACAGAAGGCACCGATCCACAGCTCGCCAGCGCGACCCGGCAGCAGCGCCATCGTCGGCATCGACAGCGGCGTACCGGGCCCGCCGATCCCGCCGACCTGTGCCGGACGCCAGCGCGCCAGTCCCTGGCCATCGCCGCCGATCCACATCGCCTGCTCGTCGGCCGGCAGCAGCACCGGGTTGCGCCAGTCCGGCGGCAGGTCGATCCGCTGCGGTGCAGCGCCAGCGGCCGGCAACCGCCAGACCCCGCGGTCCTCCGCACAGACCCAGCGCGCGCCATCGGCGGCCAGGCCCAGACCGTGCACTCGCGGCATCAGGTCGTGATGCGTGATGCGCTCGGGCACACGGTTCCGCTGCAGTCGCCACAGCGCCTCGGCGGACGCCCATACGCCCTCGGCATCGAACAGCAAACCCAGCACCTCGCTGCCGTCCGGCAAGGGATAGGGCTGCATTGCGCCCGGCGGCAGGATGCGTGAGGAATCCGCCAGCCACAGGCCGCCGGCCGGATCCACCGCGGCCGAGTGCGCGTCGGGCAGGATCGCCGGCACCAGCAACTCGGCCCGCAGCGCATCGTCTACACGGAACACCCCATCGGCGCCGGCCGCGACGATCTCGCCAGCATCGCTCCGCATCAGCTCGCGGATCCGGCAAGCCCGGCCGCAGCCGCCCGCGGGCCGCTGGAAGCGTTCATCCGCGTCCATCCGGCCGACGCCGCCATTTTCGGTGCCGATCCACAGCCGACCCTGCGCGTCCTCCAGCAGCGCGGTGATCCGGTCGCTGGGCGGGCCGCTGTCGGGGAGGCTGCCGTAGCTGCGGAAATCGTGGCCGTCGTAGCGCACCAGTCCGCCATAGGTGCCGATCCACAGATAGCCAGCGCGGTCGACCAGCAGCGCGGTGACCGAGTTCTGCGGCAGGCCCTGCTCACTGTCGTAGCGCCGGAGATCCGGCGTGAAGCGCGGCGACAGCGATTCTGCAGCGGCTGTCGCGATCAGCCCGAGGCCGACCATGACCAAGCCGCAGCGACCGAGGAGAGTCGGGCTGCCGCTCGGGTGATTCAGGGCAGCCCGCCAACCCGACTCAGTCGACGATCACATGCGGCAGGAAGCGGGCGCTGTCGCGGGTGATCAGGCCGCGGTCCTCACGGATGCCCATGCCGGCCGGCGTGTCGCCGATCACCCAGGCGCCGATCACGGCGTGGAAACGCTCGCCGTCAACCTCGGCCTCGGCCAGCGGGGCATAGGCCTGGCGGATCGCCGGGCCGGCATAGGGGCCGGGCTCGGCAGCGGCGAGGCCGTCGGGCAGGATCAGCTCGACGTTGGCGCCCTCGCGGGAATGCACCGGCTTGCGTACCCAGCCGGGCGGCAGCGCGGAACCGTCATCAACGTGAGCTTCCAGCAGATTCGGATGGCCGGCGTGGCGCTCCCAGAGCAGCGGCAGCACGGCCTTGTTCGACAGCAACGCCTTCCACGGCGGTTCGAAGGCGATCAGGCCGCTGCCCGGCAGCGCGCTGCCGTAGCGGTCGGTGAACATGTCTTCCCACGGATAGAGCTTGAACAAGCTCTCGATCACGTAGTCGTCGGTGTCGGTGAATCGGCCGTCCACCGACAGGCCGATGTCCTCCAGATCAAGGATCCGGCAGTCGATGCCGGCCTGCGCGGCACAGTCGCGGACGTACAGCAGCGTGCCGCGGTCCTCGGCGTGATCGCGCACCGAGGCCAGATACAGCGGCTCGCGCAGCGTGCCCTTCAGCAGCTCGAAGGCCTCGACCAGTCGGTCCTGGATCGCGTTGTACTGGTCGGCGCCGGCCGGCAGTTCACCTCGGGCGATTCGCGATTCCAGCCACAGCCACTGGAAGTAGGCCGACTCATACAGACTGGTCGGGGTGTCGTAGTTGAATTCCAGCAGTTTCGCCGGACCGGTCCCGGTGTAGGCCAGATCCATCCGGCCGTACAGATGCCGATCCCGACGCGCCCAGGACGCGGCGATCCAGTCGCGATACGGCTCCGGAATGCCGAGCCGCGTCATCAGGGCCTCCGAGCGCACCACCTCGGCGACCAGGTCCATCGCCATGGCGTGCAGTTCGGCCGAGGCCGCTTCGAGGTCGTCCTCGACCTGCTTCAGCGTGAACTGCCAGGCGCCGTCATCGACCCAGTAGGGCTCGCCACCAATCGTGTGGAAGCGAAAGCCGAGGGCTTCGGCCTCGGCTCGCCATTCCGGCCGCTCGGGCAGCGTGATGCGTCGCACTCAGCCGCCCCAGGAGCCGCGCGCGGAAGCCGTCGAGCCGAAGCCCGAGCGCGACATGGTCACCGCGCGGGTTTGCGGCACGCTGGTCGAGGAGGCCACCCGCGTCTTGCCGGTCCCGCTGATCACGTCGTTCCCAGCCGTGCGCCACTGGCCGACGCCGTCGGTCCGCGTCCGGTACAGCGGCTGGCTGTAATAGCTGCCGCGGCCACCGCCGTTGTAGATGTCGATATCGATCTCGCGGTCGCGGAGCATCGAGGCGACCATGAAACCGGCCATCGCCGGAATCCAGATGTTGCCGGTGCTCTGCTGCAGCGGCTGGCACAACCCCGGACCGAAATCCTGCTCGCAGTCCGACAGCGTCACGAAGCGCGGCGCGGTCGTCTGGTGATTGGTCAGGGCGGTCGCGAACTCGCTGCGACAGACTTCGGCGGTCAGCACGCCGGCTTGCTCGCAAGCCTCGACGGAGGGATAGACCACGGCAGCGCGTTCATCCTCGCAGCCGGTCAGCAGGCCGACCGTGCCCAGCACGGCCAGCTTCAACATTCGTGAGCGTTTCATGGCCGCCTCACCAGGTCATGCAGGCGGCGTTGAGCACACCCACCGAGATCGCCACGCTGGCACTGAAGATGCCGCTGGCAATCTCGTCGCGGGCGATCCGCTGCGGCAGGTCGCGGATGAAGATCCGCAGTGCCATGAAGGTCAGCAACTGGATCAGCAGGGCGACCAGACCCCAGAGCAGGCAGTCGACCATGCTCACCGAGTTGCTGATCGCCGAGTGCAGCGGCAACACGAAGCCGATCAGGCTCCCGCCGAAGGCGATCGACGCCGCCGACTTGTTCTCGCGGATCAGCGCGAACTCGTGGTGCGGGGTCGCCCAGGCGTAGATGAAGGCGAAGGCCAGCAGCAGCGCGATCGCGATGCCGAAGTAGGACAGGAAGGCCGGCAGGCCGGCGAGGTACGTGGCAATGTTCATCAGACGATCTCCAGGTCGGCTTGGCTCAGGTCGAGTCCGATCGAATAGACGATGCAGAAATCGTTGGGACCGGAGTCTTCCAGCGAGATCAGCAACGTCTCCCAGCGATCACCGGGGAGCGGTCGCTGGTACAGCATGGCGTAATGCGTGAGATCGTAGTCCGGCGCGGCGCCCTGTTTCCAGACGCGTTCCTCGAAGACCACCGGCGGTGCCCAGGCTTCGTGCGGCTCCCCCCAGCAGCGCTCCCAGCGCTGGCCGAAGGCGGTGACGTGCAACTGGCCCAGCTCGCTACCCGGCTTCAGCCACTGCTCCAGCGCGTGGCGCGAACCCGGCCGCACGGTGTCGTGGTACTGGAACAGCTTGAGGTCCTCGACGCTGGCCCCGGTCACGTTGACCTGCAGGAAGAGATCATCACTCAGATAGAAGCGATAGAGCCGGGTGCCCTGCCCCAGGTCGACCTCGCCACGCGCCTCGACCACCTGCGGATCCTCGGGCAGCCGGAACAGCGTGGCGGCGCCAAGCATCTTCAGCGGCAGCGCATCCACCGAAACCGAGGCGCCCATCCGCAAGCCGAGTGGCAGAGCCGGTCCGCTCGGTGGCGGGGGCGGCTGCTTTTCCAGCTGACGGGCACGAATGGCCTTCTTCAGAAAGTCAAACACAGCTGCTGACCGCCTCCACCGGAATTCGTTGATTGGCAAGGTAATAGAGCACCTGACCGCCGCGCACCGGCGCATCGAGCGGCGGGTTCAGGCGCAGACCCTGACCCTGCCGATCGTCGGCCAGACCGATCGCGGTGGCGTTGTGCCGCTGCTTCAGACCCAGATAGAGCTTGCCGAAATCGGTGGCCGGGAAGCTCGCCGGCAGGGCGAGGGCGAACTGCGCCGGGCCGACATCGACCGACAGCAGTTCGTTGGTGACCACCGAAATGCCCGGATCCTGGGCGGCGCGGACCAGCATCTCGACCGCCAGCGTCGAGGTGCACTCGGCCCGCGGGTACTGGCGCTGCAGGATCCGCGCGACCTCGATGTCCTCGAAGTGGACGACCACATGCGCGGTGCTGACGGACTGCAGCACGCTCAACGCGATGGCGAGGTTCTCGTCGTCGTTGGCACCATAGATCAGCACCCGCGCAGCCCCGGCGACACCGGCCCGACGCAGCAGCGTGCCGGAATGGAAGGAATCACCGCGGACGAACTTCACGCGTTCCGGCAGCGGGTTTTCCATCGCCTGGGTGACGCAGAGCACGATGCCCTCGTCGTCGGTGGTCACATCGGCCAGCAGCAGGTCGACCATCCGTTCGGTGGCCTCGCCGTGCCAGCCGACGAGGATCGTGTGGCCGCGCATTTGCGCGTACTCGAGTTTGCCCATCAACCCTCTCCGCCAGAAATCGTAGAGGCCGGCCGAGACCTTGCCCAGAAAGGACGCAAACAGCGCCACGGCCCCCGGCAGCAGCCAGACGGTGGCAATCAGCCGGCCCGTCGGCGACTGCGGTGACAGATCGCCATAACCGATCGTCGTGGCGGTCACCATGTAGTAGTAGACCCAGTTGGCGAAGCTGGTCAGATGCGCCTCGCCGGCCCAGACCATCAGCCACCAGCTGCTCCAGCCATGAATCAGCAGGAGCACGGCGAACAGGGCCCAGCGCAGGTTCCGCAGCCGGGCACCCAGCAACCGGACCAGCTTCAGCAGCAGGGGCATCGCGGCGAGCCGCTCAGCCCTGACGCTCGTGGTCCGGGACCGAGGACGGCAGCTGCCGCAATGGCTCGGGCGCCGGCAGGGCCGCCGGGGCCTTGGCCTTGAAGCGGGCGAGCACCGCATTGGCGCTGGACTGATCCTCCAGCACACCGGCGCGGGCCAGCCGCGACTTCAGGTCGCTGTCGCCATCGAGCTGCTCGAGCTGCTGGGCGGCATCGATGCGGGCTGCGGTCTCGGCCTGACGCGCCTTGATCCGCTCCAGCGAATCGGCGGCGGTGCGCAGCGAGGAGTTCGCGCCGCTGGACTGCGCGGCGATCGCCGCCTGCGCGCGCTGCACGTTCTCGGTGGCCTTCACCGAATCGACCTGCTGCTTGAGCCGGCTGATGGTCGATTCGGCCTTCAGGATCGACTTCTTCAGCGTTTCGATGTTGGTGTCGTACTGCTGGACCAGGCCGGCTTCCTGGGTCATGTCGCTTTCCAGCGCGGCCAGCTTCTCGGCGACTTCCATCGCCAGCGCCTCGTCTCCGCGGGCCAGCAGCTGTTCGATGTAGCTGCCGTACTCGGTGACCTTCGATTGCTTCGGTGCCAGCTTGTCCCAGGCCAGCTTGCGCTGCGCCATCATCTTCGTCAGATCCTCGCGGGACTTCCGCAGCGCCTCGCTGGCGTCGCGGATTTCCTGTTCGAGGATGCGGATGGCGTTCTTGTCGACCACCGTCTGCCCGGCCTCGGTGGCCGCGCCGCGAAACAGCGTGAAGATCTTGTTCCAGAGTCCCATGGTCGGCTCCCTCAGATCAGCTGCTCGGCGAACAGCTCCGCCGCTTCGATGGTGTTGTCGGCGAGCACCCGGACTTCCTCGATCACGTGACGCAAATCGCTGCTGGACGAAAGTTCGCCGAACATGATGTACAGCTCGCGACCCTCGCCGAGGTCGATCAGGCCGATGTTGGACAACGTGTTGACCGGGTTGAGCTTCAGCGCGGCGCGGTTGAAGGTGGCCGTGTCCTTGACCTGACTGGACTCCCAGAGCGCCGAGGACACCAGCACCTGTTCGCCGGACACGTTGATCTGCACCGGCAGGTCGCCATGCGACTTCAGTACCAGCTCGATGGTCTCGGTGCCGCCGTTATCGAGCAGCGTGATGCTGGCGTCCTGCGCCAGCTCGGAGGTCTTCAGGTCCGCATACAGCCCGCGGGCGGTCCAACTCATCGCCATGATCGACTCCACTGGAAGGGGATGCCGCCGCAAGCGGCAGCCAAAACGAACGCCGCCATTGAACGGCGACATCGGTGGACGGATCGTAAACGAGCACGACGGCCGGCCGACAGCGGCTTCAGGACAAACGGCGGATCCGCGCCCCCAGACCGGAGAGTTTCTCCTCAATGTGCTGATAGCCGCGGTCGATGTGGTAGACGCGGTCGATCAGCGTCTGACCTTCCGCGGCCAAGCCGGCCAGCACCAGACAGGCCGACGCGCGCAGGTCGGTGGCCATGACCGGTGCGCCGGTCAGCGTGGAAACCCCGCGTACGGTGGCGGTGTGACCGTGGATGCTGATGTCGGCGCCAAGCCGGGCCAGCTCCTGCACGTGCATGAAGCGGTTTTCGAAGATGGTCTCGACCACCGTGCTGGTGCCCTCCGCGACGCAGTTCAGCGCCAGCAACTGGGCCTGCATGTCGGTCGGAAAGCCCGGATAGGGCGCGGTGGTCAGCGACACCGCTTTCGGGCGGCGACCGCGCATGTCGACGGTGATGCTGTCGGCGGTCGTGCTCACCTCCGCGCCGGCTTCTTCCAGCTTGACCAGCACGGCGTCCAGCAGGCTCGGGTCGGTGTCGCGGGTGGTGACGCGGCCGCCGGTGATCGCCCCGGCGACCAGATAGGTGCCGGTCTCGATCCGGTCAGCGACCACGCGATGACTGCCGCCGGAGAGGCGCTCGACGCCGTGGATCACAATCGTGTTGCTGCCGGCGCCGGAGACCTGCGCGCCCAATGCGTTCAGCATCCGGGCCAGATCGACCACCTCCGGCTCGGCGGCCGCGTTCTCCAGCACGGTCGTGCCCTCGGCCAGACAGGCCGCCATCATCAGGTTCTCGGTGCCGGTCACCGTCACCGTGTCGAAGAAGATCCGCGCGCCCCGGAGACGGCGGGCGCGGGCATGGATGTAGCCCTGGCTGAGGTCGATGTCGGCGCCCATCGCCTTCAGACCCTTCAGATGCAGGTTCACCGGGCGCGAGCCGATCGCGCAGCCGCCCGGCAGCGACACTTCCGCCTCGCCGAAGCGCGCGAGCAGCGGGCCGAGCACCAGAATCGAGGCGCGCATCCGCTTGACCAGCTCGTAGGGCGCCACATGCCGCTCGACCGGGCGGGTGTCGACGCGGATGCCGCCGGCATCGTCGATCGCGCACTCGGCGCCCATCTGGCCGAGCAGTGCGAGCGTGGTGGCGACGTCCATCAGCTGTGGCGCGTTGGCGATCGCCACCGGACCATCGGCCAGCAGCGTCGCCGCGAGGATCGGCAGGACCGCGTTCTTGGCGCCGGCAATAGTGACCTCGCCGTGGAGCGGAACGCCGCCCTCGATCGCGATGCGGTCCATCAGCGCGCCGCCTCGTCCGGGGTCAGCGTCTTCAGCGACAGCGCATGGATCGCGCCGCCCATCAGATCGCCCAGCGTGGCGTACACCAGCCGATGCCGCTTCAGCGGCAGCAGGCCGGCAAACTGGCTGCTGACCACCACGGCTTCGAAATGCACGCCGTCATCGCCGCGCACAGTGATTCGGGCATCCGGCAGGCCGGCGGCAATCAGGTCATGGATGCGCTCGGGCGTCATGGCTGGCGTCATGGCAACGCTACTCTCACGAAAGGGAAGGAAGCACGGGGCCGCAGGCACCCGCACTGGCAAAGTCGATCGGCGAGCGTCCATGCTCGGCCGCCGTTGCAGCAAGCGAGGATGCCCGTGTCCGAAAGCCGCGATTCAAGCATGCTGCCAGGCATCGGCAAGGCCGCGAGCCCGCGCGGACTCGCGCTGCTCGCCGCCGCTCGCCGGGTGCTGGATGCGGAAGCCGAGGCGTTGCGAGCCCTCTCGGCCCGCGTCGACGCCAGTTTTGTGGCGGCTTGCGAACTGCTGCTGGCCTGCGGCGGTCGCGTGGTGATCACCGGCATGGGCAAGAGCGGCCACATCGCCCGCAAGATCGCGGCGACGCTGGCCTCGACCGGCACCCCGGCGTTCTTCGTGCATCCGGCCGAGGCCAGCCACGGCGACCTCGGCATGATCACCGGCAGCGACGTGGTCGTCGCGCTGTCGAACTCGGGCGAGACTGACGAGCTGCTGACCATCCTGCCGGTCATCAAGCGCAAGGACGTCCCGCTGATCGCGCTCACCGGCAAGCCCGGCTCGACGCTGGCGCGGCTCGCCGACGTGCATCTGGACGTCAGCGTGGCCGAGGAGGCCTGTCCGCTGAATCTGGCGCCGACCACCAGCACCACCGTGGCGCTGGCGATGGGCGATGCGCTGGCGATCGCGCTGATCGAGGCGCGCGGCTTTACCGCCGAGGACTTCGCCGAATCGCATCCGGCCGGCGCGCTCGGTCGGCGGCTGCTCGTGCGGATCCGCGACATCATGCACAGCGGCGAGCGGTTGCCGAAGGTGTCGGCGAGCGCCAGCGTCTCCGACGCACTGGTCGAGATGACCCGTCAGCGCCTCGGCCTGACCGCGGTGGTCGACGCCGGCGACCGGGTGCTCGGCGTCTTCACCGACGGCGACCTGCGCCGTGCGGTCGACGACGAAGCAGTCGACCTGCGATCGACGCCGGTGACCCGGGTCATGACGCCAGGCGGCAAGCGCATCCACGCCGACCGGATGGCCATCGAAGCGGCGCGGCTGATGGAGCAGCACGCGATCAGCGGGCTGCTGGTCGTCGATGCGGAACAGCGGCTGGTCGGCGCGATCAACTTCCATGACCTGCTGCGGGCCCGCGTGGTCTGATTCACGCGACGCACTGCCATCCACCCACAGGAGTTCGCGATGTCTCTCGAACACATCAATGCCGAGGTGCTGGCTCGCGCCCAGCGCATCCGGCTGGCCGTCTTCGACGTCGATGGCGTGCTCACCGACGGCGGCATCCAGTACGACGCCCACGGTCTGGAGCTGAAGCGCTTCAACGCGCAGGACGGCCTCGGCTTCAAGTTGCTGCGTGACGCCGGCATCGAGGTCGCCCTGTTGTCCGCCCGCAGCAGCCGCCCGGTCGACGTCCGCGCGCAGGAGCTGGGCTTGCGTTACGTCGAGCAGGGCTGTCGCGACAAGGCCGAGGGTCTGCGACAGCTCGCGCATCGCGTCGGGGTGACCCTGGATCAAGTCTCGTTCACCGGTGACGACTGGCCGGACCTGCCGGCGCTGGCCATCGCCGGGCTTTCCATTGCCGTGGCCAATGCCGACCGACAGGTCCGGCAGCTGGCGCAGTTCTGCACCAGCCGCTCGGGCGGCGCCGGAGCAGCCCGTGAGGTGGCCGAACTGCTGCTGCTCGCCCAGGGGCTTTATGCCGTGCAGCTGGCGCGCTTCAAGGGTCCGGCGTGAAGTCGCAGGAGCTGGCGCTGATTGCCGCACTGGCGATCCTCGGGATCGGCAGCTACGTGCTGCTCGAACGACTTTCCCGTCAGATCGAGCAGGGCCGCGATGTCGTGTTGCCGGAAGTCGACTACCGACTTCGGGAGCTGAGCCTCGTGCAATACGCCGAGGAAACCGGCCTGCCCGAGCTCCGGCTGCGCGCCAGCACGCTGACGCATCTGCGCGTCGAGACCCGGGCACTGCTGGACGGGCCCGTCATCGACAGCACCCGACCGGACGGCGAACTCCGGATCCGCGCCGCGCGCGCGGTCCTCGACCAACCCGGCCGCACCCTCGCCTTCGAAGAAAAGGTCGAGGTGCGACGTCGCGAAGCCGGCACGGATCCGATGCTGGCGCGGATGCCGACCCTGCTGGTCGACCTCAAGGCCCGCACCGGCGCCACCGACGACCCGGTAACCATCGACCAGGGCAGCTCGCAGCTCACCGGCACCGGCCTCGACATCGACCTGGCGCAGGAGTCCTTCAGCCTGCGTCGCGATGTGCGCGCAGTGTTCAACCAGCCGGCCCGACAACCTCAGAGCGAATGACGCCCAGAATTCGAGCATCCTGGCACCAACCCCGCACATGACAAGGGCGCCCGAAGGCGCCCTTGTCGATCAAACCGAACCGTGCCGGATCAGCGCTTGCGCAGCGAGACGACCGCGACACCGGTGCCGAGCAGCAGCGCCAGCAGGGTCAGATAACCGAGCTGTCCACCGGCCGGGACCGGCACCGGTGTGGGCAGCGGACCCGTCGGCGGGGGCGGCGGCGGCGTGGCGTTGCAGGAGGTATCGGCGAGCAGCTGCCAGCTGACCGTGCCGGTCGGCGCGTTGGTCGCATTGGTGTTGCAGGTCAGCGTGGCGTTGACCGGAACCGGTGCACCCGCCGGCAGAAGGATATTCAAAACATTGCCGCTGCTTGCGCCCAGCGGCACCGTCAGCGAGGTCGGATTGACGGTGAACTGCGAGCCGGCCGGGTTGACCGCACAATTCGACACCGTCAGCGCCGATGCGCCGACGCCACCGCTGTTGGTCACGGTGATGCTGGCTGCGCGCGACGGGCAGACGTTGATCGTGGTGCCGACCGCCGGATTGCTGGAGATAGCCGGCGGAACCTGAGCCGGCGCACCGCAGCTCACATCCCATACGCGGATCACCGGCGTCAAACCACCGCGGGATTCGCTGCACTGCAGTTGGTTGAAGACGTTGCCGCTGTCGGGCCGGTTGCAGCACAGGGACAGATTCTGCGGGGTGGTTGTCGCGCCTTCGAAATTCAGGGTGGCAGTGAGACCAGAGGCGCAGAAGGTCAGTCGTGCCGGACTGAATTGTGCGTCTCGGAAGGCACAGCTCACCGTCGTGGTCGCGGCGGCGCCCGTTCCACTGCCACCACTGGGCGTCAGCACCACATTGGTCTGGACGTTGCCGGCCGGACCCGCACCGAAGTTGATCGTTCCAGGTGCAGTCGAAGTCCCGGCGTTCGGGTTGTAACCGATGTTCGGGGCCGTCTGGGCAGAGGCCCCAGCGGCAGACAGCAGGGCGACGAGAGCCGTCGCGAGCAGGGTGGTACGGGTCATGAGCTTCACCTTCCGAGGCCAAGGGATGCAGCCTGCAGATCGCGGGCCGCTTTCGACACTTCCTTCAAGAATAGCATCGGCGATACTGCAAGGCGCCCCCGCAAACGTGGCGTTGTGTCACGGTCGGTGTTCTACCACACCGATGGCGCGACGATATCGATCGTTTCTTCGCCGAAAAAGGCAATCAGCTCGTCGACCACGCGGTCCAACGCCGCATCCAGCTCGCGAGCCAGCAGGCGATCCCGATCCACCGTCTCCATCCGCCCGTAGAGGCAGATTCGCAGCTGCTCGCGCGAGCGCACCCGGGCCAGCAGGTCATCGACGATCCGCCGGTACTCCGAGGGCGTCGGCGCCGAACCCAGACCTTCGAAGACCGTCGTCAACGCCGCCATGAAGCGCGCGGCGTCAGCCGGCAGGCCGAAGTCCTCCGGACGGTAATCGACCAGACCGCTGCCGGCATCGGCCCAGATCCGGAAGCTGAGTTTCTGCAGCGAGTGATACAGCGGCTGCTCGCTGACCAGCAGCAGCAGCAGATTGCGTGGATTCGCCATCACCGTCGCGGCACCGACCGTCCATTCCCGCGAACTGACGAACTGATACAGGCGGATCTGCTCGTGGAAATCGGCGTGCTGCAACTGGTCGAGGACCAGAATCGTCGGCTCGGCTTCGGAATAGGCGCAGGCTTCGGTCAGCACGCGCTCGAAGGGCGTGAGCGGCGCCTCCTGCGGACCACCGCCACTATCGTCTTCGGCGCCGAGCGTGACCAGCACCGGCTGGGGTGGTGGCGGTGGCCGCGAGCAGTCGTGGTAGAGCCGGCGCGGAAACTCCAGCGCCGCACCGAGCGCCTGGGCGAAGGCGGTCTTGCGCCGCGCGACGCCGCCGTCGAGGTTGGCGGTTCGCACGCCCTCGACCGGCTGCTCGAACAGGCAGCGCAGCACGAAGTCGTAGTCGTCGTTGCTCTCGAAACCGTGCGCGGCGAGTTGCCGCTTCAGCGACACCGGCAAGACTCCCGTGCCGGCCTCAAGCCGCCTGGCGGACTGGCGCCTCGGCGGGCTGCCGCAGGCGCGGCCCGTTGACCAGCGCCTCGGCCACCGCGGCGACCACCAGATCGACCTCGGCCGAACTGACGCCGAACGGCGGGGTGAAGCGCAGCGAGTTGACGCCGCCATGGATCACGCCGATGCCCTTGCAGCGCAGGTATTCCTCGATCGACCCCGTGCCGTAGCACTTGAAGTCCGCCGACAGCTCGGCCGAGAACAGCAGACCGGTGCCCTGCACCTTGGTCAGCGCCCCGCCCGAGGCCTGCATCAGCGCGGTCAGCTTCTGCACGAACTCGGCGCCGCGCTCGCGGATGTTGGCGCGCAGTTCCGGCGTCAGCTGCGAAAGCACCGCGCTCGCCACATCCATCGCCCGCGGATTGGTGGTCATCGTGTTGCCGTACACGCCCTTCTGGTACAGCGCCGCGGTGCGCTCGGTCACCGCCAGCACCGACAGCGGGTACTGACCGGCATTCAAGGCCTTCGAGTAGGTCTCGAAGTCCGGGGCGACGATACCCTCGAAACCCGGGTAGTCGACGATCGACAGCACGCCGTGGGCGCGCAGGCCGGCCTGGATGCTGTCGATCAGGAGCAGCGCGCCGTGCTTCGCGGTCAGCTCGCGGGCGGCGTCGTAGAAGTCCCGCGGCAGCGCGCGGCCCGGGTCGCCCTCGCCCATCACCGGCTCCAGGAACATCGCCTCGAAATGCCAGCCCTCGACCTCCGCCTGCCGGAACGCCTGCTCCAGCTGCGCGATCGAGTACGGCTCGATGGTCAGCAGCTGGTGCTCGTGGAAGCGGTAGCTGTGCAGGTGCTGGGCATAGGCCTTGCGGCTGGAATCCGAATACATCGCCGGCAGTTCGGTGCGGCCGTGGAAGGCGCCCTTCATCGCCAGCCGGCGGACCTTGCGACCGGCGTGCGGCGCGCCCGGGTCGGTCATCCGCTTGGTGTGGGTGTCGATCATCCGGCCGGCCAGCGTGACCGACTCGGAGCCCGAGTTCAGGCACAGGAAGCGGGCGTACGGACAATGCCCCTGCGTGTGACCGACCTCGCGCTTCAAGGCTTCGGCGAGGCGCAGCTGGCTGACGTTGGCGGTCATCACGTTGGCCATCACCTGCGGACGCGACATCGCGTCGATCACGAAGTCCGGCGCATGGCCGAAACCCAGCATCCCGTAGCCGCCGCTGTCGTGCACCACCGCGCCCTTCAGCGTGACGATCCACGGACCGCGGCCGGCAATCGCCACATAGGGGTTGACGCCATCGTCCGGGTAAAAATTGACGTAATCGGCCTGCACCCGCTTCAGCTGCTCGGCCTCGTCGAGCTGCACGAGCTCCGGGTACTCCGCCTCGATGAGGGCCTGCGCCTCGAGCGCATCGGCGAGCGCCTGCGTCAGGCGCGGATCGCTCGCGGCGAACTGGGTGATGGTGGCGTCGGACAGACCTTCGGTCAGACGGGCACCGCGGAAGCGGCGCAGCGCGGCAAGCTGGGCGGACAGCATCGGTCGATCTCCGTGAAACACAGGGCCGTGGCGCGCGAGCGCCAGAGCCGTCGTCGAGGGTGTGGATGCTAGCATCCGTGCCCCTTTTCCCCTGCCGCACCGGCCGGGCCGGTTCAAGCGGGCGTCGGCGTACGCACCCCTGCGACCGGCGCCTGGCCGCGGTCTATCCGATGCAACGCAGCGACTTCACGTACGCGCTCCCTCCGGAGCTGATCGCCGACCGGCCCCTGCCCGAGCGCAGCGCCAGCCGCCTGCTCGAACTGCAGGGCCAGACCGGCCAGACCCGTCATCACGTGTTCCGCGATCTGCCCGAGCTGCTCGCCGTGGGCGATCTGCTGGTGGTCAACGACACCCGGGTGCTGCCGGCTCGCCTGTATGGCACCAAGGCCAGTGGCGGTCGCGTGGAGCTGCTGCTGGAGCGGCTGACCGGCCCCAACCGGGCGTTGGTGCAGTTGCGCGCCAGCAAGACGCCGAAGCCCGGCAGCTGGATCGATGTCGAGGGCGACGGCGCGCTGGTGGTCCGCGGCCGCGATGGCCCCTTCTTCGTCGTCGAGTCCCCGGCCGAGTCGATCGCCGGCCTGTTCGAGCGCGCCGGCCACATGCCGCTGCCGCCTTACATCGAGCGCAGCGATGAGGTCGACGATCGCGAGCGCTACCAGACGGTTTACGCCCGCGAGCAGGGCTCGGTGGCGGCCCCGACCGCCGGCCTGCACTTCGACGAGCTGTTGTTCGAGGCGCTGGCCGCCCGCGGCATCCGCCGCGCGTCAGTGACGCTGCACGTCGGCGCCGGGACCTTCCAGCCGGTACGCAGCGACGACATCCGCCAGCACCAGATGCACCGCGAATGGCTGCAGGTGCCGGCCGCGACCATCGAGGCGATCCGGGCGACGCGGGCCGCCGGCGGCCGGGTCATCGCGGTCGGAACCACCTCCTGCCGCGCGCTGGAAACCGCGGCGGCCAGCGGCGAACTGCAGCCCTTTGCCGGCGAGACACAGCTGTTCCTGACGCCGGGCAGCCGCTTCCGCGCCATCGACGGGCTGATCACCAACTTCCACCTGTCGGAATCGACGCTGCTGATGCTGGTGTCGGCCTTCGCCGGCCGCGAACACGTCCTCGCCGCCTATGCCGAGGCGATCCGCGAGCGCTATCGCTTCTTCTCCTACGGCGACGCGATGCTGATCTGGCCGGACCCGGCCGCGCTGGAGCCCGCCGCATGAGTGGTCTTGCTTTCGAACTGCTCGGCACCGACGGCGCCGCCCGCCGCGGCCGGCTGACCTTGAATCACGGCGTGATCGAGACGCCCCAGTTCATGCCGGTCGGCACCTACGGCACCGTCAAGGCGATGACGCCCGAGGAGCTGCGCAACCTCGGCGCGACCATGATCCTCGGCAACACCTTTCACCTGTGGCTGCGACCCGGGCTCGACATCATCGGCCGGCACGGCGGCCTGCACGACTTCATGCGCTGGCACGGGCCGATCCTGACCGACTCCGGCGGCTTCCAGGTCTTCAGCCTCGCCGCCATGCGCAAGATCACCGAGGAGGGCGTGCGCTTCGCCTCGCCGGTGGATGGCGCCAAGGTGTTTCTGAGCCCCGAGGAGTCGATGCGGATCCAGCGGGTGCTGAACTCGGACGTGGTGATGCAGTTCGACGAGTGCACACCGTGGCCCGCCACCGTCGAGCAGGCCCGCGCCTCGATGGAGCTGTCGCTGCGCTGGGCCAAGCGCTGCCAGGTCGCTTTCGAGGGCAATCCGAACGCGCTGTTCGGCATCGTCCAGGGCGGCACGTATCCGGAATTGCGCCAGCGTTCGGCCGATGCGCTGACCGCGATGGACTTCCACGGCTACGCGATCGGCGGCCTCGCGGTGGGCGAGCCGGAGGCCGAGCGCAACCACATGCTGGAGGTCACCGCGCCGCTGCTGCCCGCCGATCGGCCGCGCTACCTGATGGGCGTCGGCCGGCCCGAGGATCTGGTCGAAGCGGTGCGGCGCGGCGTCGACCTGTTCGACTGCGTGATGCCGACCCGCAACGCCCGCAACGGCTTCCTGTTCACCCGCCAGGGCACGCTGCGCATCCGCAACGCCCGCTACGCCACCGACACCGGCGTGATCGAGGAGGGTTGCGGCTGCTACAGCTGCGCGAACGGCTACACCCGCGCCTATCTGCGGCATCTCGACAAGTGCAAGGAAATGCTGTTCTCGCGCCTCGCCACGCTGCACAACCTGCACCACTATCTGACGCTGATGCGCGAGCTGCGCGAGGCCATCGAACAGCGTCGTCTGGACGCCTATGTCGCCGACTTCTACGCCGCCCGCGCACGCCCTGCCTGATCCTCCTTGGCCCCGACTACGGACCCGACCATGCGCCGCCTGCTCACCGTCGCCCTGCTTGCCGCCCTGCTCCACGCCCCCACTGCCCCGGCCGCCACGCCGATTGCCCAGCTGGTTGATCGTGCGGTGTTCCTGACCGGCATTGCCCCCGGCGACCAGCTCGGCTACGCCGTCGCCGGCATTGGCGACCTGAACGGCGACGGCCAGGCCGATATCGCGATCAGCGCTCCCGGCCGCGACCGCACGGGCGCCAGCGATGTCGGTGCGGTCTATGTGCTGTTCGGCCAGCCACTGCCCACCGCCATCGACCTCGGCGCGCTCAACGGCAGCAACGGCTTCGTGCTGACCGGCAACAGCTTGCCGGCCAACGCACGACTGGGTCTGTCAGTGTCCACCGCGGGGGATGTCAACGGTGACGGCGTGCCGGACCTGGTCGTCGGGTCCGGTCTCAACAGCCTGACCGGCAACACGCAAGCCTCGGCCTTCGTGATCTACGGCCGACAGGCACCGCAGAGCTTCACCGCCACGCTGGACGTGTCGGCACTGAATGGCACGACCGGCTTTGCCCTGCAGGCGGAGGCGGCGCTGAACGACTTCGGCGCCGACTGGGGCGTCGCTGGCGGCGGCGACTTCAACGGCGACAGCTTCGACGATGTCGTGATCGGCGCCCGCCGGGCCGGCACCGGCGGCCGCGCCTATCTGGTCTACGGCCGCAGCAGCTTCGCGGCGACGGTTCCGGTCAGCGGCCTGACCGCCGCGACCGGTCTGCGGCTCAGCGCCGCCAGCGGCCAACTCGGCGCCGCCGTCGCGCTCGGCAGTCGGGTCAACAACGACGGCTTTGCCGAGCTGCTGGTCGGCAATCCGGCGGCCTTCTCCGGCGCCGGCGCGGCCCACCTGCTCTACGGTGCCAACAACCTGCCCTTCGGCCTCGACGTCAACGCGCTGGACGGCAGCATCGGCTTCACGCTGCGCGGCGGCGCCACCGAGGCTGTCGGCGTGCCGGTCGGCTTCGCCGGCGACATCAACGACGACGGCCCCGAAGACCTGCTGATCGGCGCCACCGGCCCGGCCGCCAACCGCCGCGCCTACGCGCTGTACGGAAACTTTGCCGGCTTCGACGCCGAAGTGCTGCTGCCGAATCTCACCGCCCAGCGCGGCTTCCGGATGATTGCCCCGAACGATGGTGCGGGCTTTGCCATCAGCCGCGCCGAGGACGTCAGTGGCGACGGCATCGTCGATTTCCTCGTGGTCGGCGACGCCGCTACCGTGGGCGGCCAAGCCGGCGCCGGCCGGATCTGGCAAGTCAACGGCAGCCTCGGCGGTCCGGCCGAGCTGGACCTCAACGGCATCGACACCGACCCCAGCCGCGGTGAAGTGTTCACCGGCAGCAGCGCAGGACAAGGCCAGTTCCGCGTCGCCAACGCCGGCAAATTCAACGCCGACAAGCGATCCGACTTCCTGATCGGCAACCCGGCCAGAAACGAGGTCTGGATCGTGTTCAGGCCCAGCATCGCTGCCGATCGGGTGTTCTGCACCCGCTTCGAGGCAACTGCAGGCTGCTGAGGCTCAGGGGCGCCAGGCCGGGATCAACTCGGCCTTGCCCTTCAGACGCAGCGCCAGCGGCGGCTGCGTACCGAAGTCGAAGCAGCCAGCGACGCTGTCACGGGTGGCCTGATCGCAGAGCAGTCCGCCCTGACTCGCGACCATCAGGCGTGCGGCCAGATTCACCACATCGCCGATGGTCGAGTATTCGCGACGCCGCCGGCTGCCGATGACGCCGCAAAAGGCCGGCCCGGTGGTGACACCGATCGAGGGTCGCAGCCCTTCCGCCTCGAACAGCGCCCGCATTCGCTGCGCCAGCCGCAGTCCGCGATGCGGATCGTCGGCGTGGGCGAAGGGCGGCATGCCGAGCACCGCGATCAGCGACAGGCCCTTGTCGTCGACGCTGACCTTGTTGACGCTGCCCTCGACCTCGTAGATCAGCTGCTGCAACTGGCACATCAGCGCCTGGAAGCGGTCGAGTCCCACCGCCTCGGCATGACCCGGGAGCGTGGCGAAGATCACCGTGAGCGGTCGCGAATCCGCCAGCCATTCGTCCTCGCCGGCGGCCAGTCGCGAGCGGATCGCATACGGCACCAGCGACCAGGCGGCTTGCGCAGCGGCCCCCTGCAATGGCGGCGCGACGCGCGGCCCTCTCGGCGCGGTCGGCGCGACGGCGCTGAGCTGGTACACGCCGGGCCCGACCTCGCCCACCGAGGCCCGGGCGTGGACGCACGCGCAGGCCGAACGCGCCAGTACCACCGCACCGGCCGCGCAATGCAGCGCGGCGGCGCTGGCCTCCTCCATCGGCTCGCCGAAGACCACCATCTCCCAGCGTGCGCGCTCGCCGCCGACCAGTGCGCAGGACAGCTCGCCGTGGGCGATCGCGATCTTCAGGGTCAGCACCAGCCCCTGGGCACACTCGCGCAGATCGAGCAGCGCGACCTGCGCGGCCAGCGCGGCCGCCGCGGCGTGCTGCACCGACTCGGCGGCACCGTCGTCGCGATCCGGGAACAGCACGATCAGAGTGTCGCCGGCGAACTTCAACACATCGCCGCCGTGGTCCAGCAGGACGTCGATCAGTCGATCGAAATAGGCGTTCAAGCGCTGCACCAACCGCTCCACGCCAGCCGGGCCCTGCGGCGCCAGCCGCTCGGTCAGCGCGGTGAAGCCGGAGATGTCGGCATACAGCAGCGCACCGTGCAGGGTGCTCAGTTCGGCGTCCCGGAGGCCCTCCGCGCGACCGGCCAGCCGTTCCAGGATCAGCGCCGGGACGTACGCCGATAGCAGCGCGTCGTCGAGGCCGCCGGATCGCCCGACGGCTCCGGCGTCGGACACGGCGTCGACGGCCATGGCGGGTCCTTGTGCGGAGGGTCACCGTCAGCTTACTGCCGCTGGCAACGCCCTGTCCTCACGCGTCCACCGTCGATCGGGACGCTGCGGCACGCCGAGCACGCCGGTCGCCCGCGTCACGGGCTTGACCGCTCGCTTTTGCATGATATCTTGCATTGCAATACTACTTGCGATGCACGCAACTCGTCGTGCCGCCCCGGCAAGTCCGCACGGGCGGACCGCACGCAAGTGGCCAGCGAGCGTTGAACAGCCAGTTGTCAGGGAGAGCCGTGGTGTCGAAATGACCGGTGAGCAGCAATCGAACGAACGTGAAAAGCGCGGTGAGAACCGGCGCGCGCAGATGATCAAGGGCGTCCTGGAACTGGCGCTGCTCTGCATCCTCAAGGAACGGGCGCATTACGGACTGGAAATCCTGCAGCGCATGAACGAAGAAGCCCAGCTGGATGTCGCCGACGGCACCATTTACCCGCTGCTGCACCGCATGGAGGCCTCGGGCTTTGTCGTCGCGGAATGGCGCATCGACGGTGATCAGGCGCGGCCGCGCAAGTACTACGCCCTGACCCCATCAGGCAAAGCCGAATTGATGACCATGAGCGATGCCTGGCGTGAATTGCAGGTGCGAATCAATGGCCTGATCGAGAGGACCCGATGACGACCGATCCTCCCAAACTCGCGGACTATGCGCGGCGGCTGAAATGGGCACTGTCAGCACTGCCGGAAGCGGACCGCGACGACATCGTCGCCGAGATGCGCTCCCATGTGCTGGATCGGGTCGATACCGGATCCACCCTGGATGCAGCGCTGGCCGCCCTCGGCGCGCCCGACGATTACGCGCGGGCATTTCGTGAGACCTACACCGTGGCCAGCGCGCTCTCCTCCCGACAAACGCCGCAGATGCTCCACGCCCTGGTGCAGGGCGCGACGCGCAGTGCCGGGGCCATCGCCGCCTTCGTCGTCATTGTCCTGGTCTGGGCGGTGCCTGCGCTGGTGGCCTACACCGCGATTTTGAAGATCAGCAATCCGAGCCACGTCGGACTCTGGCGCGGCGAGCACTTCTTTTTCATCGGCGTGATCGACGATCCCTCCCGGGGCACGGAGTTGCTCGGGCCGTGGATCACACCGCTGGCGCTGCTGTGCGTCGTCCTGGCCTGGCTGATCACCCGGTCCATTGCGGTCTGGGCGTTGCGGCGGCTGACGCCCGCGATCTGATTTCTCGAACCGATTACCGAACGGGAGCATTGCTCATGATCATGAGCAGGCGGGCGCTGGCCTGGTTTCTTGGAAGTCTGCTGCTGGCCACCTGGACGCTTCAGGTGCTCGCGCTCCAGCGGGTTGGCGACGTCGACTCGAACGCCATGGTGCCGTGGTTGGTTGGTTTCATGTTCATGCCGACCCTTTGGTCCATCGGCTATCTCGTGCTCTTCAATCGCTCCGCCTGGAAGCTGATCCAGTTTCAGCTGGGCAATCCAGTGTATCTCCTCATGGCCGCGCTGATTCCGGCGGCGGTGTCGTTCGGGGTCCTGGCCATCGCCGAACTGCAGGGCTGGGCGGCGTCATCCTTTTTCAGCTTCGACGCGGGCGGAGCGACGGTCTTGAGCGGACCCTGGATGTTGGGCGATGGCGCGCAGGGCTGGACTTTCTTCATCGCGAACGTCGCGATCACGGCCGTCTGGTTTGCATTGCTCAATAGCGCGGTCACGGTTGGCGAGGAATTCGGTTGGCGCGGGGTGGTGCAGCACCACCTCATCGAGCGCGTGGGCTTCGTGCCGGGGGTCGCATTGCTGGGTTATGTCTGGGGAATCTGGCATATCCCCGTCAACCTCGCTGGCTGGAATTACCCCGAAACGCCCGTTCTGGGCGCCCTGGTGTTGTTTCCACTCAAACTGATCGCGGTGTCTTTCATCATGGCCTGGCTGACCCTGCGCGCCCGCAGCTTCTGGCCGGCGGTCCTGATGCACGGATCGGGCAATGGCATCGGCGCGGGCGTGATGTCCAGCCTGACCTTCAGTGCCGGGACGACGTCCTTGACCGCGACGCTGATCCAGATCGGGCTGACCGTGGCGATCGCGATTCTCTGTCTGCTGCTGACCTCGCAGCACTTGCGGACGCAGCGCCCAACGCCATACCCAGACACGGTGGCGCCCTGACGCGGGCGACACCGCCGGACCGCCCTCAAGCCTCGTCGAGAAAGCGCAGCCCGACCGCGGCCTCGGTTTCCAGATAGCGCGGCGCGGACGGATCGTCGCCGAGCTTGCGGCGCAGCCGGCCCACGAGGATCCGCAGATAGTGGGTGTCGTCGCCGTGGTCCGGGCCCCACAGCTCGCGCAGCAGCTGGCCCTGCGTCACCACCCGACCGCGATGGCGCAGCAGCAGGATCAGCAGCGCCCATTCCTTCGGCGTCAGCTTCAGCGGCTGGCCGTCCAGCGTCGCCCGCCGCCGCAGCGGGTCGATCTGCAGGTGGCCGTCGTCGAAGCCCGCGGCCTCGGCGGCAACCGGGCGCAGCCGCAGCAGCGCGCGGATGCGGGCCGACAGCTCCTGCACGCCGAAGGGTTTGGTGACGTAATCATTGGCGCCGAGGTCCAGCGCTTTGACCTTCTCGGCCTCCGAGGCGCGCACCGACAGCATGATCACCGGCACCTCGGTCCAGGCCCGCAGGTCGCGCAGGATCTCGTTGCCCTCGCGATCCGGCAGGCCAATGTCCAGCAGCACCAGATCGGCCCCGTGGGCGGCGAGTGCCGCCAGACCGGCGGCGCCGCTGTCGGCCTGCTCGACCCGATAGCCCTGGGCGCGCAGGCTGATGTCCAGCAGTCGCCGGATCTGCGCCTCGTCGTCGATCACCAGAATGCGCGGCTTGGGGTCGGGTTTGATCTCGGTCATGGCGCCGAGGATGCCGGGAATCGCTCATCGACCGGCAGCGGCAGCCGCACGCGAATCCGCGTGCCCGCACCGTCCGGACCGGGCAGCGCCGCGACCGACCCGCCGTGCGCACCGATCATCCCCTGGCAGATCGACAGGCCGAGGCCGGTGCCCTGCCCCGCCCGATCGCCGCGGCTCACCGAGTAGAAGGGATCGAACACCCGCTGCCGCTCGGCCTCCGGGATGCCGGGGCCCGCATCGTCCAGATCCACCTGCAGCCAGGTTGCCTCGGCATCCGCTTGCAGCGACGCGCTGACGCGAACCGGCTGACCGGGCGGCGAGAAACGCGCGGCGTTTTCGAGGATGTTGAAGAAGGCCTGCTCGACCAGCGCCGGATGCACGAACAGCAGCGGCAGATCGGCCGGCACCGACAGCAGCACCGGCTGCGCCGGAAAGGCCCGCGCCAGCCGACGCACCGCCGCGCCGAGCAGCTCCGCCGGCGCGATCCAGTCGCGCTCGATCCGCAGTTCACCGTGGCCCAGTCGGGTCATGTCCAGCAGGTTCTGGATGTAGCGATCCAGCCGCTGACCCTCGGACAGGATGCTCTGCTCCAGCGCGCGGCGATCCTCCGGCTGCATCGTGTCGCCCCAGGCCATCAGGCTCTCGGCGCTGCCGACGATCGAGGCCAGCGGCGAGCGCAGGTCGTGCGAGACCGAGGACAGCAGCGCGGCGCGCAGGTTTTCGGTCTCAGCATGCACGCGGGTGGATTCGAGCGCCTCGGCCAGCTGCGTGCGGGCCAGCGCCTCGGCGATGTCCTCGACCATCATCAGCAGCAGCGCGCGTTCACTCTCGCTCCACGGCGCGCGCTCCTCGGCGCGGAACCCCGCCACCGCCAGCGTCCGCTCGCCGGCCTTCAGCGGCAGGAACCACCACGCCGTCGCCTGCAGCGTGTCGGTGCCGCGACCGGCCGGCAACCCGTGCTGCGCGCACCAGTCCGCCGCCGCCCGCTCGCCGACGGTGAGCGCGCTGTCGGCCAGACCCGCCAGCGAATCGCCGCGACGCAGCCACAACGTCACTTCGGCCTCGGCGGCCCGCGCCAGCGCACGCAGGGCGACGCTGCGCACCGCGTCGGCGTCGGCGGCCGCCGCCAGCTCGCGGCTCAGGCTGCGCAGGGTCTGCACGGTGCTGTTGCTCTGCCGCAGGTTCAGCACCTGCCGACGCAGCGCGCTGGCCAGTCGCCCGGTCACCAGCGCCGCGGCGAGGAACACGAACAGGTTCACCAGATCGCGCTGCGCCAGCACGTGGAAGGTGTAGCGCGGCTCGGTGAAGAAGAAATTCCAGCCGACGAAGCAGGCCACCGCGGTCCAGATCGCCACCCGACCGCGGGTACGCACCGCGACGACCAGCACGGCCAGCAGGAAGATCGGCGACAGGTCGGACAGCTGCAGCGTGGCCTCGGCTAGCCAGGCCAGACCCAGCGCCGCGACCACACCGGCCGCCGCCACCGCCGCATCGGCCCACGGCGGCGGCGCCAGCGCGCGGGCCTGTGCGCCCTGCGCCCCGCGCGCCCGCCGCCGCGCCACCGGCGTCGCCAGAATCGTCAGCTCCAGATGCGCGCCGTGCTGCAGCAGCCGCTGGGTCAGCGTGGCGTTGAACATCCGCGCGATCGGCCGCTCGCGGGTCCGGCCGAGCACCACGGTCGCCACCGCGTGCTGCGCCGCGGCATCGAGCAGCGTGCGCGCCACCTGATGGCCGCGCAGCCACTCGGTCTCCGCGCCCAGCCGCCGCGCCAGCGCGAACACCGACTCGACCGCGCGCCGCCGTTCCTCCGGAATCTCGCCGGTGTCGACGAACACCACCAGCCACGGCGCGCTGCGCCGCTCCGCCAGCTTGCGCGAGGCCCGCACCAGGTACTCGCTGTTCTCGCTGCCGTCGATCGCCACCATCAAGCGCCGGCGCAGCGGCACCAGCTGCTGGCCGCTGGCGGTCAGCCGCTCGCGCAGGTCGGCGTCGATCCGGTCGGCGATCTGCTGCACCGCCAGCTCGCGCAGCGCGGTCAGGTTCGACGGCGTGAAGAAGCGGGTCAGCGCCGTCCGCGCCAGCTCCGGCAGGTAGACCTTGCCCTGCTGCAGCCGCTCGATCAGCTCCCGCGGCGGCAGATCGACCAGCACGATGTCGCGGGCGCGGTCGAGGAAGGCATCCGGCACCGTCTCGCGCACCCGCACCCCGGTCAGCCGCTCGATCACATCGTTGAGGCTCTCCAGATGCTGGATGTTGACCGTCGTGTAGACGTCGATCCCGGCGTCCAGCAGCTCGGCAACGTCCTGGTAGCGGAAAGGATGGCGGCTGCCCGGCGCGTTGCTGTGCGCCAGCTCGTCGATCAGCGCCACCTGCGGCCGCCGCGCCAGCAGCGCATCGAGGTCCAGCTCCTCGATCTGCCGCTCGCGGTACTCGACCCGCCGCCGCGGCAACAGCTCCAGACCGTCCAGCAATGCGGCGGTTTCGGCGCGACCGTGGGTCTCGACCACGCCGACCACCACATCGACCCCGCCCCGCTTCAAGTCGCGCGCCGCCGACAACATCGCAAACGTCTTGCCGACGCCGGGCGCCGCGCCCAGAAACACCTTCAGCGCCGCGCGCTGCCGCTCGCGTTGCAAGCCCTCCAGCAGGGCATCGGCCTGGGCGCTGCGCGCGTCCGCCATCAGCGCCCCGCCGCGTCCAGCGCGAGATTGACCGCCAGCACATTCACCCGCGGCTGACCGTACACGCCGAGCACCCGACCTTCGGTGTGCGCCTCGATCACCGCGCGGACCTGCGCCTCCGACTGCCCGCGGGCCCGGGCAATCCGCGGAATCTGCACCGCCGCCGCCGCCGGCGACAGATGCGGATCCAGCCCGGAGCCGCTGGCGCTGATCAGCTCGACCGGAACCTCGGTCACGTCAATGCCTTCGCGGGCGGCCACCGCTTCCGAATCGGCCTTCATCCGCTCGCGCAAGGCCGGGTTGCTGGCCGCCAGATTGCTGCCCGCCGCCGCCTGCGGGTCATAACCCGCTGCGGAAGGCCGCGGCATCAGGTAGCGCGGGTCGGCAAAGGGTTGCGCGATCAGCCGCGAACCGACCACCTCACCCTCCCGCTCGACCAGGCTGCCGGTGGCTGCGGTCGGAAACAGCAGGCTCCCGATTACCGTTCCGACGGCGGGATAGGCCAGGCCGCAGCACAGCACCGACAAGGCACCTCCCGCCAACGCCGCCCGCCAGCCGCCACCGCGGTGGTCCAGTTCTTGCAGAGATTCGGACATCGACGCCTCCTCCGACCCCGATCATGACCCTTCGAAGCCGCCATGCTGCCGCGCGTGGCCGTCACAGGGCGATGCCGAATGGCGGGCTGGGGCGTAAAGGCGGCGCAAAAGTCGGGTGGGTTGGTGGACCGTTGTGGGATTCGTGAGACCACCACGCGTCCAAGGCGGCGCGACAGCAAATCGATCGCTTTTGCGCTACCGTGGAAGCATCCGAGTCAGATCGAATCAGGCCAACCAGAACCCACCGCAGCTCTGAATGACAGGGTGCAAAGATGGGGCGATTGGTTGAGATGGCTGACCATTTCGACACCTCTGATTTGACGACCAAGCTTATTTCTCAAAAGAAACTCAACATTCGAAAGCGCCATCCGAATGCGAACCTTCTCGGAATTTGATTCGACTGCCGTTCCATTAATGATCGTCTGAAGATCGCGCAACGCATCTCGCACTTCCAACAATTCCCGCTCACTGAGTGATATCGATCTTCCGATCAAGCGTACCCAAATACCGGCACGCCAACTCAGTGTGGCATCAAGGCGAGCAACGACATGCTGCGGACATGGCAGCTCATGGGCGTGATTATAACTGCACATCGGCTCCTGAAAAGCTACTGGCGCCCGGTCCAGTGACAACGCAGCCTGCCGAACGTACACGAACAAGCCTATGGCGAAAGAAGTTGCCAAAAATATTTTCACGTCTTCAACCGGAATTCAATTGCAAGAGCTCATTGGCTCAGCGCCTCCCCGCAAGCGGAGGCTCTGCTTGAGGTCATTCATCCATGACGGCTCCACAATTCCGTCATGCTGCAGTCGACCAACCACGATGCCGGGATGGATACCGACACGCTGGGCAAACTCGACCACCGCGGCTTTGCTGCGCAGCGTGGGCAACTCGACGCTGTACTTTTCGGGAATCAGGAAACTGGCAGCCCACTGGTCGGCTTCCTGCTCCTGCGGATCGCTGGTGTGCGCGGCATGGGCGTCGTCGAGAAATACGGATTTCTTGTCTTCCCTGGTATTGGCATGCAGCAGAAGGTGTGCAGCCTCATGGAAAAACGTGAACCAGAACTTGTCGTTGGTCTTGCCGTACAGCGATAGCTGAATAACGGGACGTGAGCCCAGCCATCGCGCCACGCCACTGACATGCGCCCGCGGAATGGCCGGAATCAGCACCAGAATCACGCCCGCGCCATGCAGCAACTGACGCAGCTTCGGCTCGAAAACCTCTGGGGCTTCGCTGGTGAGTTCACGAGCCAGCTGCAAGGCCTTTTTGAAAGCGGCTTGATCGTATTTGGGCCCCACATGCTTCTCGGCGTGCTGTTCACCCAAGCGCAGCCAGGAGGCGATGGCGCCCACGTCACTCTGATCGGCCCGGCTGCGGCGAAATGCCATCTGCAGGCCACCGTAATGGTTTCGCCAATCATCCGGCGAGGCCACCCCAAAGAAACGCAGACAGCACTCCACCAGGCCGGGCTTATTGCGGGCGCCCTTGCGCATTTTCGGAATGGCGCCAGCCGCCATCAATTCCTTCAACGGCAGCTCATCCAGCCAGGACACCCATTCGGCGTGCCGCTTTTCCGCTTCCAATCGCGCGAGGTGCCGCTGGTAGGTCGCCTCACGCGTCAGCCAGAAGGTCGCGCTGCTGCCCAAGACCCGTTCCAGCCGCAGGGCAGCGTCCACGCTCAGCGGCACCTTGCCGTTGACCAGCTGGCTCATGTGCTTTTCGCTGTAACCCAGCCGCTGGGCCAACTCCGACTGGGTCCAACCCCGCTCTTCGGCGAGGTCGAGCACGGTCTCGCCGGGCGGAGAGACCCAATCCGGCTCGAACGGCCGGCTGATGTCGTCAGTCATGGTAGTCCCCGATGTATTCGATGCAGACGATGGTGACCTGCGCCCAGTCGGTGCTGCCGTCCGGCCGGGTCGGTATGGGGTCGTGCGCCGGGGCGAACACCAATCGCCAGCCGCCCGCCAGATCCAACGCAAACTGGCCCGCTCGGTCGCCCTTGAGCGGATGCGGGCGGCCCGCCACCAGTTCCGAGACCGTGCCGACCGACTCCAGATCCGCCAGCCGCGCGCGAAGCTTGCGCGCCACGTCGTTGCCCAACTTTCGGACTGCGACGGCTTGCTTCTCACACAACTCGCGCAACCGCTGGTCTCTGAAGCGGATCTCCAAGACGCCTCCTCTGATGCTATGCAGGTTTACCCATTAGGTAAAGAAAACCTTTCGATCACGACGTTGGCGCGTCAGTCTGCAGGTGATCGAGGTTCCACACGAGTCCCCGCACCGGTTGGGGCATCGGCTCAGTTTGTCGTGGGCGCAACGACCCTGCAGGAGACATCAGCGCCAGATCGGGTCAGACCGAAGCATCGGATCCTGTACGACCCATCGCACACCCGGCCAGATCAACGGGTCCGCGCTTCGCGACCAGCCACTCAGACGCCAACCAATCTCGTCCTTGGCCGCTTCCCAGAGTCCTGTGCCTGCTTGCGGGCAAACACAGCACCCAACAGAATGGTCTGGTCCAACTGGAGCGACCAGACCATGAAAGCCAAAGCGCAGTTGTCACGCCTGCTGGATGCCGCCCTGACCGGGGAAGACGTGATCGCCAAGGCGGGCAAGCCGGTGGTGCGTTTGACGCCCATCGCCCTGGCCGATCGAAAGCCGGGTGCAGCGGCCGGCAAGGCCAGGCTCACCGACGCCTTTTTCGAGCCCCTGCCGACCAACGTGCTGGCTGACTTCGAGTTGGATGTGGCGTGAGCACCGCGTCCTCAAACAAGACGTTGCGGCGCCTGCTGACCATATTTTCCAGCCGAGCAATCGATCAGCTCATCTGCCGCTCCGCACTGCGCTTCAGTTGTTGCACCTCGGGCGGCTTCGCTCACGACTTGGATTTGCAGCCCGTCTTTGTCAGGCCTTGACTTAGGACTCGATTTTGCCAAATCAAAAAACCGAACGTCAGCGCTCTCCGATTTGATCCTTCGAATCTATTTTATAAACACAATCGATGGGCGATCTCTGCCCCTCCTCAACTGATTCCCAGCACTTCGCTTTGGACAGATCCTTTACCAAAAAGCCGCTAACGCCCCATCTGTACCCACTCCAAAGCATCCCTGGCGCGTAAGGATTCCCAAGCAAGGCTGCTTTTTCAAGCAAACGAAGATATTCGCTGAAATCATTTCGCCTTGAAATATAATCTCTCGATATTAATGAAGCTCTGGCGTAATATATTTGCGAAACCAATAAATACAAGTCCGAATCCTCTTCATCAAGAAGATCCGTGGATGACTCTATTGCCGCATCATAGTTTTCCACCAACAAGTGCTGCCTGACCCGATCCAAAACAAGGGAATCATCTGACTCACTTGATGAAGATGAAGCGCAACCACCCAAAAAAGCCGCCGTCGTCAACGCCACCATTCTCACTAGCTTCATAAATCACCATCACCACCAAGGTTGATTATCGCAAAACCGCCGCACTCAGTCCGAAACAGTCACGCGCCTGAGAGCCTCTCGAAAAACAATGATCCTTACTGAAATCAAGAGCCAGCCCAGAGCAAATCCGAACCAATATATGGAAGACACGAAGGCGCTTTCATAAAACAGGCACGCCGCCAACCATTCCGAAAACGCTCTTTCGAAAAAGTAGAATATCGAGAAGGCGAAAATATAATTCCAAAGCCTTGAATTGCGAAACCAAACCGCAACAGCACCAACCACAACACCGATTGAAAAAATACAGCCTATCAACGCATTGGCTTTGACATCAGAGGACCAAAGCGGAACAATTTCGCCAGTTGCTTGGTATATTTTCTCATCATATCCAGATACCACCACACTGAGGAAACTGACCAACATTAATAATCCGAATAACACATTTCCGCCGAGAAACAACCACTTCACCGCAACCACATTCACCTCAGCCACCCCTCATTGAGCGATCACCATAAACGCGGGCGTACAGGAAAACACGCTGCCTAGGCTACTGAATTACAAGAAACGTGCTTGGAAGTTCAGAGGCACTCTGCTAACCCTGCAAATGCCGACTGCGATACAGTTCATACGCATACATCAAGACATCTTCCAAATCCTGCCCCATGGGATCACTCAGGATGTGCCTTATTGAAGTAAAATAACGAAGACCGATCGATTTTTCGCGATCAATGACCCGAAAGACACGAAAAATCCAGAAATCGAAAAAACGAATCCGCACGCTTGCATCGTGCAAATTGAATCGAAGCTCCCCCACTTGCAAGACAGAGGACTTTTTCCAATCGAGCATGCCGCGAGAGGTTAAATCTTCTGAAAATACAGCCGTCAAAATCCCCCGAGGATAAACTCCAAGATAACCTTGGCACAAGCCATCCGGCTTTTGATCAAAATACTTCAAGTCACCATCCGGATCGAGGATGGCATATTTAGTTTCCCAAGGAAAGCCAGCATGCAGAATCATTCCCGTCCAACCACAACCGCCCCACCGACTGATGCACCAGTCTGACACAGACGGCGAGGAAGATCAGCGTCATCGTCGACAGCAGCACGGTCGGCGCCAGTTCGTTCGGGGTCTTCTGCCGCTACAGGCCCTCCACCAACCGGCGCTGCAGTCGGGAGGACAGCAATTGCGTGAGTAAGTTCAGCAGATGTCGGCGACGAAGGTGCGACGTGATGCTGCGCGTTCGTGGCCTTCGCAGTTTGGTTAAACCGGTCAAACCCCCACCGTCGCCAACACCCAATCAATCAACTTGATCGCCGGAAACGGCGCGATCACCCCGCCCACGCCGTAGATCAGCAGGTTGCGGGCGAGTAGCGCGTCGCCGCTGCCGGTGCGGACCTTGACGCCACGCAGGGCGAGCGGGATCAGGGCGGGGATGATCAGGGCGTTGAAGATCAGTGCGGCGAGGACGGCGTTGGTGGGGCTGGATAGCTGCATCAGGTCCAGCACCGCGAGCGCCGGCAGGCCGGCGGCGAAGACGGCGGGCAGGATGGCGAAGTATTTGGCGACGTCGTTGGCCAGCGAGAAGGTGGTCAGCGCACCGCGGGTGACCAGCAGCTGCTTGCCGATCTCGACCACGTCCAGCAGCTTCGAGGGGTCGCTGTCGAGGTCGACCATGTTGCCGGCCTCTTTCGCGGCCTGCGTGCCGGCGTTCATGGCGAGGCCAATGTCGGCCTGGGCGAGTGCCGGGGCGTCGTTGGTGCCGTCGCCGACCATCGCGACCAGTCGGCCGCCGGCCTGTTCGGCGCGGATGCGGGCGAGTTTGTCTTCCGGGGTGGCTTCGGCCATGAAGTCGTCGACGCCGGCCTGCGCGGCAATCGCCGCCGCGGTCAGCGGGTTGTCGCCAGTGATCATCACGGTGTGTACGCCGAGCGCGCGCAGGCGGGCGAAGCGTTCGCGCACGCCGGTCTTGATGACATCCGACAGCGCGACCACGCCGAGCACGGTCGCGCCCTCGGCGACCACCAGCGGCGTGGCGCCGCTGCGCGCGACTTGATCGATGGCCGGCTGCAGCGCGGCCGGCACCGTGCCGCCTTCCGCCACCACGAAGCGGGCGATGGCGTCGCCAGCGCCCTTGCGCAGCGCCGGCAGGCCGGGCCGGTCGACGCCGGACATCCGGGTACGCGCGCTGAATTCGACCGCCCGGGTGTCCGCCGGCAGCGCCGCCGCGCCGTGGCTGCGCTCGGCGAGGCGCACGATCGACTTGCCCTCCGGGGTCGGGTCGGCCAGCGACGCCAGCTGCGCCGCGCGGGCGAGGCGCTCGGCGGCGATGCCGGGCAGCGGCTGGAAGGCGGTCGCCTGCCGGTCGCCGTGGGTGATCGTGCCGGTCTTGTCGAGCAGCAGCGTGTCGATGTCGCCAGCCAGCTCCACTGCCTTGCCGCTCTTGGCGATCACGTTGGCGCAAAGCGCGCGGTCCATGCCGGCGATGCCGATGGCCGGCAGCAGGCCGCCGATGGTGGTCGGGATCAGGCAGACCAATAGCGCGACCAGCATCACCGGGTCCAGCTCGACGCCGAGGTAGGCGGCCATCGGCGGCAGGCTGACGCAGACCGCGAGGAAGATCAACGTCATCGCCGACAGCAGCACGGTCAGCGCCAGCTCGTTCGGGGTCTTCTGCCGCTGCGCGCCCTCGACCAGCCGGATCATCCGGTCGAGGAAGCTGTCGCCGGGGTCGGCACTGACCTCGATCAGCAGCTGGTCGGTCAGCACCTTGGTGCCGGCGATCACCCCGCTCTTGTCGGTGCCGGCCTCGCGCAGCACCGGCGCGGACTCGCCGGTCACCGCCGCCTCGTTGATGCTGGCCACGCCCTCCAGAATCTCGCCGTCGGCCGGAATCAGCTCGCCGGCCGCCACCCGCACCCGATCGCCGCGCTGCAGCGCGGTCGCCGGCACCCGCTCCTCGCCGCCGTCGACGACCCGTCGGGCGTAGAGCTCGCCGCGGGTGGCACGCAGGCTGGCAGCCTGCCCGCGGCCGCGGGCCTCGGCGACCGACTCGGCCAGATTCGCGAACAGCACGGTGGCCAGCAGGATCGCCGCGACAGCCATCGTGAAGCCGAAGCGCGGATCGGCCGGCCCGGCCAGCACGCCGAGCACGAAGGTGACGACGGTGCCCACCAGCACCACGAACATCACCGGATTCTTCAGCTGCACGCGCGGATCCAGCTTGCGGAGCGCGTCGCGCAGGGCCGGGAGCAGGATCTCGCCGGCACGCGCGCTGCGCGTCCGCTGGATGACCTCGGTCGACATCGGAACCTCTCAGGAAACGGCGGTCAGGTGCGCGGCGATCGGGCCGAGCGCGAACACGGGCAGGAAGCAGAGCAGCGTCAGCAACACGATCACGGCCAGCAGCGTCGCGGCAAACACCGGGCCCTCGACGTCCAGCGAGGCTGGGCTTTGCGGGGCGACGCGCTTGGTGGCCAGCGAGCCGGCGATCGCCAGCGGGATCAGCAGGCCGGCGTAGCGGCCGGCCAGCAGCAAGAGCACGCAGCTCAGGTTCCACCACGGCGTGGCGTCGCCCAGGCCCTCGAAGCCGGAACCGTTGTTGGCGAAGGCCGACGTGTACTCGTAGAAGACCTGCGACAGGCCGTGGAAGCCCGGATTGCTGACCCCGGCCAGCCCGGGCGTCGCCAGCGTGATCGCGGTGAAGCCGAGCACCAGCAGCGGCTGCAGGATCACCAGCAAGGCCAGCAGCCGCACCTCGGCGACCTCGATCTTGCGACCGAACAGCTCCGGGGTCCGGCCGATCATCAGCCCGGACAGGAAGGCGGCGAGCAGCACGTAGACGAAGAAGTTGACCAGCCCGCAGCCGATCCCGCCCCAGACCGCGTTGACCAGCATGCCGGCCATCGCGGTGAGCCCGGTCAGCGGGTTCAATGAGTCGTGCATGGCGTTGACCGAGCCGTTCGAGGTCTGGGTGGTCAGCGTCGCCCACAGCGCCGAGGCCTCGGTGCCGAAGCGGACCTCCTTGCCCTCGAGGTTCGGGGCCGGCGCCGCCAGCCCGCCCGCGGCGGCGTTCGGCGTCTGCTCGGCCCAGACCGCCAGCCCGCTCAGACCCGCCGACATCAGCAGCATCATGCCGAAGGCCATCGCCGCCAGCCGACGCCGGCCGGTCAGGCCGCCGATCATCAGCACCGCGGCGATCGGGAAGATCAGGATCGCCACCGTCTGCAGCAGATTCGACAGCGGCGTCGGGTTCTCCAGCGGCACCGCCGAGTTCGGCCCGTACCAGCCGCCGCCGTTGGTGCCGAGCTGCTTGACCGCCACCATCGGCGCCACCGGGCCGAGCGGGATCACCTGCTCGCTCATGCCGGTGCTGGCGTCGAGCGGGGTGACTTTCGCCGCGCCGCCGAAAGTGCTCGGCACGCCCTGCGAGGCCAGCAGCACGCCGAGCAGCAGCGCCAGCGGCAGGAAGGCGCGCACGCTCAGCCGCGTCACGTCGACGTAGAAGTTGCCGACATCGCGCGGCTCGCCTTCTTTCGCCGTCGCCGCATTGCGACCGCCGAGGAAGCCACGCAGCATCGCCGCGGCGATGGCCAGCCCCATCATCGGCGTGACGACCTGCAGCGTGACGATGCCGGCCAGCTGCGAGAGGTAGCTCAGCTGCGCCTGGCCCGAGTAGTGCTGCTGGTTGGTGTTGGTGAGGAAACTCACCATCGTGTGCAGCGCCAGATCCCAAGTGAGCGGACCGATGCCGTCCGGGTTCAATGGCAGCCGGTGCTGCAGCAGGAAGATCGCGTACACGAGCACCGCCAGCACCGCGTTGCTCAACACGAAGGCGCGGGCATAGCCCTGCCAGCTCATGCCGCGGCGCGGATCCACCGCGAGCAGGGCGTAGATCGGCCGCTCCACCACACCGAACACCCGGTCCCCGGGCATCGGCGCCTCGCGCAGCACCCGGTGCAGCCACGCCCCCAGCGGCAGCGCCAGCCCGATGGCCAGCGCATAGGTCAGCAGGATCTCGACCATGGCCGCCTCAGAAGCGCTCGGG
>Ga0075154_10000195_pt1 | contig 54060 bp, 42 predicted proteins | sample JI71714BDNA_FD_70965 | JGI IMG/M metagenome (GOLD analysis project Ga0075154, IMG submission 70965) | Wastewater effluent complex algal communities from Wisconsin, to seasonally profile nutrient transformation and Carbon sequestration -... | ecosystem: Engineered > WWTP > Effluent > Algae... | reverse complement strand
CACCGAGTCGCACACGGTCAGCGGCGCGGCAACCAGCCTGACCCTGCTGGGTCCGGCCCGCGCCCGCATCGGCACCGCGGCGACCTACACCGCCGAGCTGAGCGTCACCGCGCCGGGTACTGGCACCCCGGCCGGGACGGTCACGGTCAGCGCCGGCACCAGCAGCTGCACGATCACGCTGCCGACCGCCACGCCGAGCTGCACGATCAGCTACTCGTCGCTGGGTAGCCGCACGGTCACCGCCGTGTTCGCCCCGGGCAACAGCGACTACACGGGCTCGACCTCGAACCCGGTGCAGACACTGGTCTTCGCCAGTGCCGACCTCAGCGTGACCAAGACCAACGCGGTCAACACCTATCGACCAGGCGACTTGCTGGTCTACACCGTGGTGGTCCGCAACACCGGCCCCGACGCGGCGCCGCAAGTCCGCGTCCGCGACGTGGCGCCGGCCGGGCTGACCAACGTGGCCTGGACCTGCGAGGCCAGTGGCGGGGCGGTGTGTCCGGACGCCGGAGGCACCGGCACGCTGGACCACGTCGTCGAGACGCTGCCGAGCACTGGCGTCCTCACTTACGCCTACTTCGGCAACGTCATCGGCCGCCCGCTCTCCATCGTCAACGTCGCGGAGGTGACGCTGCCGGCCGACACCACCATCGAAGACCCGAACCTGGGGAACAACAGCGCGAGCGATACCGACCTGCTCGATGACCTGTTCGCGGACGGCTTCGAGGCGCCGGGCATCAACGCGGAATCGGGCAGCGTGCGACTGCCGGGCGCCAGCCTGCGCAGCTCCGACGAGATCGCACGGGTGACGGTGCGGCTCAGCGACCTCCGCGGCGAAGCGCTGCGGGTCTACGCCCGGGTCGTCGGTGGCGAGCTGCAGGTGGCGCTGGCGGTGCGCGGCGCGGACGGCGCACTCAGGCTGGGCAGCTGGCAGAAGCCGGTCGGCGAGCCGGAGCTGACCTGGACAGCAACGCCGACTGCGGGTGGCTTCGTGCTCAACGGGGCGACGCTGCGGTGAGGCTCAAGGCCCCGCGGTGCGAACTCGCACCGCGGGGCCCGAGATCGAGCGTTCTTGCGCAGTAGCGGCGGATTCAAACAGAACGGCCCGGTGCAGACCGGGCCGCTTTGCGTGTCGGGGTTGTGTGACGTCGGGTCCCGCGTCCGGAACAGGGTTCAGGCGCGACCGCTGCCGGCAATCACGATGGCTCCGGGGAAGGCGCGTTGTGTCTCGGCGTGGTCGAGGTTTCCGTGTTCCTCGCAGAGCGCCAGCTGGTCCAGTGGCGTGAGCCCGCGCCATTCACCGGACAGCTTGCGGACTTCGATCAGCACCCGCACCAGCGCCCGGAAGCTCCTGGCCAACTGCTCGTACAGGCCGCGTGCTCCATTGCGCAGGGCCTCCGACAGCGCCTCGTAGGCGCTGCTGCCGAGGGTGCAGAAGTAGGTCAGCGGCACCGCACGCCGGTCGGCCTGTTCGGGGTACAGCCCGGCCAGCAGCAGACATCGATCGCCCACGTCGCGCAGCTCGTCGGCGCGGCGCTGGCCATGCACGCCGAAACTCTGCAGGAAGTCCAGCGCCAGAATTCGCGCTCCAAGCGCAGCATCACTGGTCAACCGCATCAGCGTGAAGACCAGATAGCTCTGCACGTCCTCGGCGAGCGGCCGTTTCGCGCGCCGTTCGGCATCGCGTACCAGGTCGTGCCAGAGCGCGGTACGGGTGGCGTCGGTCAGGATCAGATCGCTCATGCGGGCCTCCGGTGTTGCGAGTGCAGCGATGCGGGCAACCCGGGCGGGTGCGCATACGCGAGCGCTGCGATGTGAAACCGGATGCCATGTCACCGAACTGCGTCGGCGCATGAACGCTGGGTGAAGTTATGCGGTGCGCAGGTCGTGCTGTCAACCCGGGCTAGGCGTCGGGCTGGTGTGGCCTCTGCGTGCGGCCTCGCTATGCTGCGTGACCCTGTTTGCTACGGAGCTTGCATGAAGGCCCAGCTGGAGCGACTGCTCGCCGACCCCCGAACCGAGCGGTTCGTACTGATCGTGATCGTGATCAATGCCATCACCCTCGGTCTGGAGACCGATGCCGGGATCATGGCGAATTGGGGCGATCTGCTGCATGTGCTGGACCGCGTCGCGCTCGGAATCTTCTGCGCCGAACTGGGCGCCAAGCTTTTCGTGCATCGTCTGCGCTTTTTCCGCGATCCCTGGAACGTCTTCGATTTCACGATCATTGCGATCGCATTGATGCCCGCCAGTGGCGCGTTGTCGGTGCTTCGGGCCTTGCGGGTGCTCCGGGTGCTGCGCCTGATTACGGTGGTGCCTTCGCTGAAGCGCGTGGTCGGTGCATTGCTCAGTGCGTTGCCCGGGATGGGGTCGGTCGTGTTGTTGCTGGGTTTGCTCTGCTACGTCGGTGCCGTCATGGCGACCGGATTGTTCGGCGAGCAGTTTCCGCAATGGTTCGGCAGTATTGCCAAATCGGCGTATACCCTGTTTCAGGTCATGACTCTGGAGGGCTGGTCGGACGGCATCGTGCGGCCAGTAATGGAAGTATTTCCGTATGCGTGGCTGTTTTTCATCCCGTTCATTCTGGCAACCACCTTCGTCGTCCTGAATTTGGTTGTCGGTGTGGTGGTGTCGGCGATGCAGGATGAGGTCGAGGCCGATCGGCGAAAGATCGAGGTCGAGTCGGACGAGGCCATCGTGCTCGAAGTCCGCGCCCTGCGCGAGGAACTGGCGCGTCTGGCAACGCGACTGCCGGAGCCGCCGCGTCAGGCTTGAACGGCATCGCCGCCGCGCAGTCCGGTCATAGCGGGTTGCGCGGCACGCTTTTGCGGCGGTATTGCTCGAAGGGCGGAAAGGCCCACGGTCGGATGGCCAGCACCAGCGAGCAGGTGTAGCGCTCGGACAGCGGCAAGCTGGCGTCTTCGTGGGCCCAATCGTCGAATTCGCGCGCCAGTCGTTCCAGCGCCTGGTGGAATCGCAGCAGATTCGGCTTGCTCAGCATGCCGGTCGCGAAGCGATGCCAATCACCCGGCTGATCGAAGCGGCTGTTGAAGAACTTGCGCTGCACCACATCCTCGTAGAACCGCTGGAGCGCGCCGCCCTGCCGCCAGTGGAAATACCGGCTGGCCTTGACTCGATAGGCATTGCCTGGTTGCAGTTCGATGATCCGCATCCGGTCGAGTCGCGCGAGATAGCGGACCGCCTCGTGCTCGGTGTAATCGAAGTGGGTGAGAATGTCGGCCCAGCGCCAGCGATTCAGCACCAGATTGCACATCAGCAGCAGTTTCAGATCCGACAGCAGTTCTTCTTCCTGCTCGGCCGACAGCGTGCTGACGCCGGCCGGCCGCTGTTCGCAGCGGGCGAACAGCTCGCCCAGCGTCAGCCCGACGAAGGCACATACCTGCTCGAAGCGATCCAGCGTGAACGTGCCCTCGGCGAATACGCGCTTCACCGAGGGCGTACTGACGCCGAGATGGGCCGCGACTTCGGCGTAGGTGCGGCCCTGCGCCTTGAGCTCGCGCTTCAGTTCGGCGATCAGGGCGGGAATCTGCGAGAGGGTCGGGGGATTGCTCATCGGGCGCGTGGGTCCGGCATCGGCAATTGGTCGCAGAGGCAAGTGTGCGCCAAGCCGGCGGGCCTATGCTTCACCGAATGAATACACCGTCGACTGCCCGGGCCCCGGCCTGGCTGACTTACACCCCGAAAGCATGGACCCAGCTTCGGGACGGCTACGCCTTCGATACCTTGCGGCGGGATGCGGTGGCCGGACTGACGGTCGCGATCGTGGCGCTGCCGCTGGCCATGGCGATCGCGATCGCATCCGGCGCCACGCCGGCGCAAGGCCTGCACACCGCGATCATCGCGGGCTTCCTGATCTCGGCATTGGGCGGCAGCAAGGTGCAGATCGGCGGACCGACCGGGGCTTTCATTCCGGTGGTTTTCGCGGTGATCGCCCGGCACGGCTACGACGGGCTCGTGCTCGCGACGCTGATCGCCGGCCTGATCCTGATCGTTGCCGGGCTGATGCGGGTCGGCGCCTTGTTGAAATACATGCCGCAGCCGCTGATCACCGGCTTCACCGCCGGGATTGCGGTGATCATCGCCAGCAGTCAGCTCAAGGACTTCCTCGGGCTGGACGTGGACACGGTTCCAGCCGAATTTGTCGAGAAGATCCAGGTGCTGGGCGGTGCGCTGGGCACGATTTCCTCGGCCACGGTGCTGCTGGGCCTGGCATGTCTGGCGTTTCTGATCCTGCAGCGACGGTATGCCCCGAAGCTGCCCGGCTTTCTGCTGGTGGTGGTCGCGGCCTCGCTGCTGGTGGCGCTCGGTGGGCTCTCCACCGACACCATCGGCTCGCGCTTTGGCGGCATCGACAGCAGCCTGCCGGTGTTTGCCTTGCCGGCGTGGAACTGGGCCAAGATCGTGGCGGTGTTGCCTGATGCCTTCACGATTGCCTTTCTGGCCGGTATCGAGTCGCTGCTGTCGGCGGTGGTGGCCGACGGGATGATCGGCAGCCGTCATCGCTCCAACGCCGAGTTGATCGGGCAGGGTGTGGCCAACTGCGCCTCGGCGCTGTTCGGCGGCCTGCCGGCGACCGGTGCGATTGCCCGCACCGCGACCAACGTCCGCGCCGGTGCCCGCACGCCGGTGGCCGGCATGCTGCATGCGCTGTTCCTGCTGGCCTTCATGCTGCTGCTGGCGCCGCTGATGGCGTACGTGCCGCTCGCCGCGCTGGCGGCGGTGCTGTTGATCGTGGCCTGGAACATGGCCGAGCTGGACCGCTTCGCCGAGCTGCTGCGCAGTCCGCGGGGCGATCGGGCGGTGCTGCTGACCACCTTCCTGCTGACCGTGCTGGTCGATCTGACGATCGCCATCGAGGTCGGCATGGTCATGGCGGCATTCCTGTTCATGCATCGGATGGCGCGGGTGGTCGAGGTGGAGACCAACCTGAAGCTGGTCGAGGCCGCCGAGGACGAACTCGCGCCAGAGCCCGGCAAGGATCAGCGTCTGGCGCTGCCGGCCGGGGTCGAGGTCTATCAGATCAACGGGCCGCTGTTCTTCGGGGTCGCCGATCGGCTGGAGGACGTGGCCAACCAGCTGTTCGTGCCGCCGAAGGTCTTCATCTTGCGGATGCGACTGGTGCCGCTGATCGATGCCAGCGGTGTGCACGCACTGGAACGCTTTGCCGAGAAGCTCCACAAGCGCGGCACGCTCCTGATCCTGTCCGGCCTGCAGCCCGGTCCGGGCCGCGTGCTGGCGCGAATGGGCTTTACCGAGCGGCCGGGTCGGGTGCGTTTCGTGGCTGATTTCGCGGCGGCGCTGGCGCTGACGACAACGCCTGTCCCCGAACCTTGAGCAGGCTTGCCGCGGCGTCGGGCCGGTTCTCGCGCGGCCTCCAGCGGGCTACGCTGGGTCGCAACATAGGGAACGGGCGGGGCGCAAATGAATCACGGGTGTCGAGGCTGGGTGGCGATGATGCTGGCGCTGGCGATCGGCTGGGCCAGCGCGTCGGAGGTCCGGATCGGCCCCGGCGTGGCCGAGGCGCTGGAAGCCGGCGCGGAGGTGCGCGTGCTGGTCTGGGTGGGTGGCACGACCGCAGATCCTGCGACCGCGAAGGCCGAGGTTGACGCGGTGCTGGCGCGTCAGCCCGCGCTGCAGGCTCGCTTGCAGCGCCGCTTCGAAACGGTGCCCGCATTTGCGGCGATGGTGGACGCCGCCGGCCTGGAGGCGCTGCGCCAGTCGGATGCCGCGCTCCGGGTCGATCTGGACGTCGGCGGCAGCGGACAGTTGCCGGAGTCGCTACCACTGGCAGCAGTGTCGCCCCTGCAGCTCGGGGGTCTGGACGGCCAGGGTCGAAAGGTCGTGATCGTCGACAGTGGCCTCCGTCTCGATCATCAGAGCTTCGCCGGCCGGATCGTCGATCAGGCCTGCTTCTGCACGACCTGCTGCCCGAATGGCATGGCCACGCAGTTTGGCGACGGCGCAGCCGCCGATGCGCACGGTCATGGCACCAACGTGGCCGGCATCGCGGTGGGTGCTGCCGGGGTTGCCGGCGTACCGCGCGGGGGCGCCTCGGCGGCGCGCATCGTGGCGGTACGCGTGCTCGACCAGAACAACAGCTTCTGCTGTGTCTCGGATGTCATTGCTGCGCTCGACTGGGTCCGGGTCCAGCATCCCGACGCCACTGTGCTGAACGCCAGTCTGGGTACCACGGCCCGCTTCGAGGGCGACTGCGATTCCGCCACCAGCTTCACGCTGTCTTTCGCCAATCTGATCAACGGCTTACGCAGCGGCGGGATGCTCAGCACGGTGTCCAGCGGTAACAACGGCGCCTCGACCACCATGCAGGCGCCGGCGTGCGTGGCCTCGGCGCTGTCGGTGGGTGCCGTCTACGATGCCAACGTCGGCAGCCAGAGCTTCGGGAACGTGTGTACGGCAGTGACCACCACTGCAGACCAGGTCACCTGCTTTTCCAACCTGAGCACGACCACCGACCTGCTGGCCCCGGGTGCGCCGGTCACTGCGGCGGGACGCGGCAGCCCCACCGCGGTGTCGGTGTTTTCCGGGACCTCGATGGCGGCGCCTCTCACCGCCGGCTGTATCGCACTGCTGAAGCAGGCGGACCCGAGCGCGAGCCCCGCGGCGATCGAAACCGCGCTGGAGGCCTCGACGGTCCGGCTGCTGCGTCCGCCGATGACCCAGGATTACCCGCGACTCGATTGCGCCGGTGCGCTGCTGCGACTGGATGTGCCCCTGTTTCGCAACGGCTTCGAAGCACCCTGAAGCGGGTTTGCGACCGCGTCGCGGGGCTCTAGGATTCAGCCAACCCGCGCTCGCAGCGGCGCGATCGGGTCGGCGGCGATGAACGCGGCGACATCGCGACCGTAGTGCGGGTAGCGGGCGAGCAGTCGCGCCAGATTGTCGCCGCCGGGCTTCAGGCCCAGCGCGCTGAAGGAGGCGCCGCCGGCGTGGACGACGTAGGCATCCGGGCACAGCACATGCCGCCACCCGAAGCCGATCGCGCGCTGGCACCAGTCGTTTTCCTCGCCGTAGCCGCGGCCGAAGGTGGCAGCGTCGAAATCACCGATGGCGGTCAACGTCGACCGGCGGATCAGCATGCAGAAGCCGACTGCGGTGGGCAGTTCAATGGCCGGAGCATCCACCAGCACGGCCACGCGCCGCGCTTCGGCGTCCGGGTCGGCAGGGACCGGGTTGTTTTTCAGGAAAACCGGGAAGGAACAGATCTCGGCGTTGTTGGAGAACGGCGTCACCGACGCCACCCGCGAATCGGCGGCCAGTCGTGCCTGCATCCGGGGAAGGGCTCCGCCGGTGAGCACCGTGTCGGAATTCAGCAGCAGCACGTCGCCCTGCGTCTCGACGAAGGCGCGGTTGACCGTGCCGACGAAGCCCAGATTTCGTGCATTCCGGACCACCCGAACGCGACCGGGCAGGGCAGCAGCGGCCTCGGACAGCAGCGGTGCGATGGCGGCATCGCTGGAGGCATCGTCGTACAGATGCAGCCGCGCCGTGGGCGCGTCGGTGGGCAGATGCCGGTACAGGCTCTGGAGGCAGGCGGCCAGATGCGCCGGCGCGTTGTGAATCGGGATGACGAGATCGAGGTCGGCCATGCGGCGAAGCGTAGCGACTGGGACACCCCCGCAGACCACCACCTCGGGCGAATGGTCGCGCAGCGGTTGACGTCCCCCGCCCAGCCGTCACAATCAACTGACACGAGGACGCGGGGGCTGCATGCTGGGTTCATTCTTGAGACGCGAGCCGATGTCGAGGGTGGACACGGCTTGGTTGCGCATGGAGCGACCGACCAATCTGATGATGATCACCGGCGTGATCATCCTGGAGCGGCCCTTCGACCTGATCCGCTTCAAGCAGATGATCGCCGAGCGCTTCCTCGCCTTTCGCCGTTTCCTGCAGAAAGCGGTGCAGATGCCGGGGCAGTGCTTCTGGGAGCGTGACCGCGACTTCGACCTCGACTGGCACATCCGGCGCGTCGCACTGCCGGGCAAGGCCGGCAAAGCCGAGCTGCAGGAGATGGTCGGCCAGCTGGCCTCCACCGCGCTGGACAAGAGCAAGCCGCTCTGGCAGTTCCACGTGGTCGAGAACTACGAAGGTGGCGTGGCGATCATCAACCGCATTCACCACTGCTACGCCGATGGACTCGCGCTGGTGCAGGTGCTGCTGTCAATGGCGGACCTGCACCCCGAGCCGGAGAAGCTGGAGCGGCCGCACGCAGCCCGGGTCCGCATCGAGGGCGGCACGGTGTTCCAGCGACTGCTCGCGCCGGCACGGGCGGGCGTCAGCCAGAGTCTGGAAATGGGCATGAAGGCCGCCGGTTTCCTCGGTGACATGGCAACCCATCCGCACAAGGCCGTGGATCTCGCCCGCTTCGGCGCGCACGAGGCCGGCGACATTCTGACCGAGCTGACCCATTCGCTGACGCTGCCGGACGATCCGCCGACGCCGTTCAAGGGGCCGCTCGGCGTCAGCAAGCGGGTGGCGTGGTGTTCGCCGCTGCCGCTGGCGGATGTCAAGGCGGTCGGCAAGGTGCTCGGCTGCACGGTCAACGATGTGCTGCTGTCCTGTGCGACCGGTGCCCTGCGCGCCGCCATGATCGACCGTGGCTTCGATCCCGCGGGGCTGACGATCCGGGCGACCGTGCCGGTCAATCTCCGGCCGCGCGAACACGCGAAGAAGCTCGGCAACCATTTCGGCCTGGTATTCCTCGACCTGCCGATCGGTGAAGCCAATCCGCTCCGCCGGGTCTACAAGGTTCGCGACAACATGGTCGCGCTGAAGAAGTCCCGGCAGGCCGTGGTGGCGTTCGGGCTGTTGTCCGTGCTCGGGATGGCGCCGGAATTCCTGCAGCGCAGCGCGCTGGAGATGCTGACCAAGAAGGCCACGGCGGTCGCCACCAATGTGCCGGGGCCGAAGGATCCGCTGTATCTGGCTGGTTCGAAGATCGAGGAAATCATGTTCTGGGTGCCGCAGAACGGCACGATCGGCATGGGCATCTCGATTCTGTCCTTCAACGACAAGGTCTATTTCGGTCTGATCGTCGACAAGAAGAACGTGCCGGATCCGCAGGCGGTGATCGACCGCTTCCAGCCGGAGCTGGAAAAGCTGCTGATGCTGACGCTGATGGACGACTGGGAGCAGCCGCTGCCGCCCGACCCGGCAGAGACCGAATCCCGGATCGACCACGCCCTTGCTGAAGTGCCGGTCAAGCCGAAGCGCCGTAGTGCCGCGAAGCCGACCGTGATGGCGACGCCGGCCGCGACCTCGGTACCCCGGGCTCGGCGCCGCAAGCCCGTAACCCCGGCATGAGCCTCTCGACGCTGATCCTGCGTCGGCTGCCGGTCGAAGGCTGGCTCGGACCGGCGGAGCGACCGGTCAGTCTGCGGCTGGACCTCGAACTGACGCTGGGCAGTCCTCGCACGCAGCGGCGCGGGCGTCCCGAGGAGGCGCTGGACAGCGATGAAGTTGCGCGCGTCGTGCGCGATGTCGCCCGTCAGAGCCGTGCCGGGGTGCTGGAGCCGCTGCTCTGCGAACTTGCGGCGACCCTCTTGCGCCGCTTTCCGCTGCGTGCCGTGCAGGTGGAAGGCACAAAGCCCGCGCAGCCCGGCGAGCCCTTCGAACTGGCGGTCCGCGTACAGCTCGACGCCGCCGGTCTGGCCGAACTGGATCGCCTCGACGCCGCCGAGCGGCTCGACGACTGAGCCACCCGTCGGGCACCCGACTCGCTTTCAACCGATGAAGACCCCATCCCGATGAGCCTGTTGTCCCTGTCCCCGCTGGACGGCCGTTACGCCTCCAAACTGCAGCGATTGCGCCCGATCTTCAGCGAATACGGCCTGATGCAGCGGCGCGTGCGCGTCGAAGTCGAATGGTTGCTGGCGCTGGCCGACGAAGCCGCCATCCTGGAACTGGCGCCCTTCAATCAAGTGCAGCGTTCGAAGCTGCGCGGTCTGTCGGCCAATTTCGACGAGCCGGAAGCCATGGCCGTCAAACACATCGAGGCCCGCACCAACCACGACGTCAAGGCCATCGAATACTGGATCAAGCAGCAACTGATGGAGGACGACAAGCTCGCGAGTGCCGCCGAGTTCGTCCACTTCGGCTGCACCAGCGAGGACATCAACAACCTCGCGTACGCGCTGATGCTGAAGGACATGCGCGAGCACGTCATCGAGCCGCTGCTGGAGGTGCTGATCACCCGTCTGCGCGAACTGTCGCACCAGTTCGCCGCCCAGCCGATGCTGTCGCGCACCCACGGCCAGCCGGCCTCGCCGACCACGATGGGCAAGGAACTGGCCAACGTCGTGGCCCGTCTGGTCCGGCAGCAGGCGCAGCTGAAGGCGCTGCCGGTGCTCGGCAAGATGAATGGTGCGGTCGGCAACTACAACGCCCACGTCGCCGCCTACCCGGAGGTCGACTGGCCGCGCGTGTCGCGGCACTTCGTCGAGGGGCTGGGCTTGAGCTTCAACCCGTACACCACGCAGATCGAGCCGCACGACAATCTCGCCGAGCACATGGACGTGCTGAAGCGCATCGGCATCATCCTGATCGATCTGTGCCGCGACGTCTGGGGCTACATCTCGCTGGGCTACTTCCGCCAGCGCCGGGTCGAGGGCGAAGTCGGCAGCTCGACCATGCCGCACAAGGTCAACCCGATCGACTTCGAGAACGCCGAGGGCAACTTCGGCATCGCCAACGCGCTGTTCGAGCATTTCGCGCACAAGCTGCCGATTTCGCGCTGGCAGCGCGACCTGACCGATTCCACCGTGCTGCGCAATCTCGGCGTGGCGATTGGCCACTTCGTGCTGGCGATCGGCGCGTTGGGCTCGGGCCTCGGCAAGCTGGAGCTGGACCCGATCGCGCTCGGCGCCGATCTGGACAGCAACATCGAGGTGCTGGCCGAGGCGGTGCAGACGGTGATGCGTCGCCACGGCCTGCCCGAGCCGTACGAGCGGCTGAAGGCGCTGACCCGCGGTCAGCGGATCGACGCCACGCTGCTGGCTGACTTCATCGAGGGACTGGAGCTGCCCGACGCCGTGCGCGCCGATCTGAAGCGGCTGTCGCCGGGCGGTTACACGGGCCTGGCCGAAGCGCTGGCGCGGGCGATCTGATGGCGCTGGTCCTGCCGCTGCCGCTGGAGTGTTTCCTCGCCGAGTACTGGCAACGCAAACCGCTGCTGATCCGCGGCGGCTTGCCCGGTTATCGCGCGCCGCTGAGCCCGGAGGATCTGGCCGGTCTGGCGATGGAAGCTGACAGTCTTGCCCGATTGGTGCAGTACCGCCGTCGCGCTGATCGCTGGAATGTGCGTCACGGGCCCTTCGTCGAAGCCGACTTTGCGGCACTGCCGTCGCGCGACTGGACGCTGCTGGTGCAGGACGTCGACCGCTGGGACCCGGCGGTGGCCAGTCTGCTGGATCATTTCCGCTTCCTGCCGCGCTGGCGACTGGACGACGTGATGGTGTCCTACGCAGTAGCGGGCGGCTCGGTCGGCGCCCACGTGGACCAGTACGACGTGTTCCTCGTGCAGGGCCTCGGTCGTCGGCACTGGATGTGGGATGCCTCGGTGGCGCCGGACCTGCGTTTCCGCCCGGACGTGCCGCTGAAGCTGTTGACGCAGTTCACGCCCACCGACGAGGCCGTGCTGGAGCCTGGCGACCTCCTCTACCTGCCGCCCGGTGTGCCGCACCACGGCGTTGCGCTGGATCCCTGTCTGACCTTGTCGGTCGGCCTGCGCGCCCCCTCGGTGGGTGAGCTGTGGCAGGCCCGGGTGGGCGATTGGGCCGAGTCGCTGGACGAGTCATTGCGCTACGCCGACCCGGGTCTGTCGGCCGCCGAAGCCGCCGGCGAACTGGACGATGCCGCGATCCAGCGTCTGGCCGCGCTGCTCAAGGCCCATGCCCCGCCGGACGATGCCGCCAGCCTGCGGCGCTGGTTCGGCCGGATGCTCTCGACCTGGCGGCAGGCGCAGAGTCCGGAAGCGCCCGCCCGCCGCAGCAGCGACGCCAGCCTGCAGAAGCGCCTCGCCGCTGGTGGCCGTCTGCGCCTCGACCCGCAGGTGCGCCCGGTCTGGTACCGCGACGGCGAGGCGGTCACGCTGTGGCTGCAAGGCCGCGCCTGGCGTGTCCGCGAGGCGCTGGCGATCCGCCTCTGCGAAGCCGGCGACCTCGGCAGCGAGGACTGGACGGTCTGCAGCGAGGCCGAACGGCAAGTCTTTCGCGAATGGCTGGACGAGGGCTGCCTGCGCTGGGCGCGGTGAGGCCCATCAGGCCTGACGCTGCGCCGCTGCCCACACCGCCAGCTGTTCGCGGCCGATCTTGCTGTTGTGGCGGATGTCGACCGGGAAGCCTGGATGTTCGAGGAACTGCGTCAGGCCGCTGGTGACCGGGTGGGCCTCGGCGAGGGCTTTCAGGTCGGGCAGCAGCTCGGCGAAGGGTCGCGAGTCGGGCTGGCGGCGTTCGATGCAGACCACCGCCTGCTGATTCGGTCGTTCGCCGACGCCGACCAGGGCGCTGCGCAGGACCTCGGGGTGCTGGTTGAAGATCTGCTCGACGCACTCGGTGAAGCGCAGGCCGTCGCGGCCCTCCACCCGGTGGGATTTGCGGCCGCAGTACCAGAGCCGGCCGTGGGCGTCGAGGTAGCCGACATCGCCCATCCGGTGGACGATCCGGTCGCCGTCGCGAATCTTGGCCACGACGGTAGCGCTGTCGCGGGCGTGATAGGCCTCGGTGACGCTGGGGCCGGCGACCGTGATCTCGCCGATCTCGCCGGCCGGCAGTTCCCGGACTTCCGACCAGTCGCGGATCGGCGCGTCGCTGATGGCGATGATCCGCACGGTGTTGGCGGACAGCACGTGGCCAACGCAGATGCCGGCGCCTTGCGCGGTCTGGCGGCGGACCGGGCCGAGCAGTTCGCGGCCTTCGATGATCGCGACCGGCAGGGCCTCGGTGGCGCCGTAGGGCGTGTGGATGCGGGCGTCGGCAGGTAGCCACTGATAGGCCTCGGCGACCAGTTCCGGCGGCACCGGCGCGCCGGCGGAGAGCACCCGGGCCAGGGTGCCGGGTGATCGGCCCTCGCGCAGCATCCACGCGCTGAAGGTGCGCAGCAGCGCCGGCGAGCCGAACATCGAGCGGATGCCGAAGGCCTCGATCGCGGCGAGCAGCTTGCGCGGGTCGGCCCGGGCAGGCCGGGTCGGGTCCATGTCCGGCACGACGGTGGTGGTGCCGAGCGCCGGGTCGAACAGCGAGAAGGGCGGGAAGGTCTGCAGGATCGACTCGCCCGGAGCGAAGTCGAAGGCTTCGCGCAGCAGCTCGATCTGGGCGGTGAACATCCGGTGACGGAACTCGACGCCCTTCGGCACGCCGGTCGAGCCACTGGTGAAGATGATAGCAGCCAGATCGTCGGTGCCGACCTCGGGCAACGGCGTGTCGCGCAGATGGCCGCTGGCGGCGACCTCGTCGAGCGCGTGGCCACCCCAGAACCAGGTCGACCCGGCGGTCACCACGGTGCGGATGCTGCCGCGCGCCCAGCCGAGCAGCAGCCGCGCCAGTTGCGCCAGCGGAATCCCGATGAAGGCCACCGGCGCGGCTTCGGCGAGGCACTGCCTGAGTGCGCGCTTGTCGATGCCCGGGTCGATCAGGACCGGCACCGCCGCCGCGCGAAACAGCGCGAAGATCGTCGCGGTCAGGTCCGGTCCCGGCCGCAGCATCACCGCCACCTTGCTGCCCGGCCCGATGCCGATGGCGAGAAAGCCGCGCGCCAGATCGGTGACGCGGGCGTCCAGCGCGGCATAGCTCAGCGACTCGTAGACCGGCAGGTCATGCGCGTCGCGGTCCACGGGGTACTGCATGGCAATGGTGTCGGGCGTCAACTGGGCGCGTTGGGCCAGCAAATCGGCGAGGGTCGGCATCGGCGGCTCGGGTCCGGTCGAGGGGGACGGCGCGAACCATAGCGGATCGCGGGCGTGGCTCCGAGGCGGCCGCTGACGCGCAACCTCCGCGGGCCTGCGTCTTGCGCCAGCGTTTCGAGGATCATCGGCCCATGAACGCTGATGACGCCGCCTTGATTGCCGCCCTGCAGGCCCATGGTGCCGGACAGGTGACGCACCTGCGATCGAACCTGCTGCGTCATCTGCAGGGCACCCATGCGTTGCTGCACGCGTGGGGCGCGCGGCCCGCGCTGTGCCATGCCGGCCTGTTTCATGCCGTGCGCGGCACCCAGCATTTCGACGGCGATCTGGGCATGGGACCGGCCGAGTTGGAGACGCTGATCGGCACCGAAGCCGTGTCGATCATCCAGACCTATGTCGAGGCCGACCGGGAGGTGGTCTGGCCGCAGTTCGGCCAGCCGACGCTGCGGTATCGCAACCGTCGGGATGGCAGCGAGCGAACGCTCGACGCCCCGGCGACTCAGGACTTCTATCTGCTCACGCTGGCCAATGAGTTGGAAATCCTTGCCCGCGACCGTCGTTTCCGGGTCGCCCACGGTGCGTTGTTCCGGCGCACGCTGTTGCCGCTGGTGCCGCCATTGATCCCCGAGTGCGCCCGCGTCGATTGTCTGCGGATTCTCGGGGAGCGCGAAGGACGGGTCGATCGAGGCTTTCGCGCCCTGTGGCGCGTCCGCGCGGCGCTGTCACCGCGACGCTGGTGGCCTCAGAAGCGGTAGGGGATCTGGTCGGTATCGAGCGGCAGCCTGAACTCGTCCGGGTCGTCGTGCTGATAGGCGCGGTCGAAGCCGTTCAGGAAACAGGCCTCGCGCGCGGGATCGAGGTTCTGCAGTCCGTGCCAGATGCCCGGCGGCACCACGATCAGCTGTGGTCGTGCCGGATGCAGCAGGCGGACATCGACCACGCCCTGACTGGGTGAGTCGGGTCGGCCGTCGAACATCACCAGTCGCAGCGCCCCGTGGATGCAGTAGATGTGGTCGGTCTGCCGCTGGTGCCGATGCCAGGCGCTGATCGCGGCCGGCCGCAGGTGCACGACCAGGATCTGCTGGAGCGGGCCGCCCAGTCCCCAGTCGCTGCGCCAGGCCTCGGCGGTCAGGCCGTTGCGGGTCGGGAGGTTGGGTTGCTCGCGCAGCCGGACATCGTGGATGACCGCGGCCAGTCGTTGCCCACTGGCCGTGACTTGCGCCGCATCCTTGAGGCCGGTCAGTTCGGTCGCCATCGCGCTTGTGTCCGTTCCAGAAGACTGCCGGCGAGAATGGGCCACAGGCGGGGTCGATACCAGCCGCCCCGACATAGGGCCGTGGCCTGCACGCCGCGGGCCAGCGCCCGCAGCAGGTGCGGATCGACCGGCCCGAGTTGCTGCAGTCGGGCCAGCTGATCGAGAACCAGCGCCGGGTCGCGGGTATCGGGGCGCAGCCACTGCAGGTGCGAGACCACCGCCGTCGGGTCGCAGTCGCTGTGGCGCAGGGTCGCGCAGAAGGCCGCGAGGACGACCGGGTCGGCTTGCAGCAGATCCGGCAGTCGCGCCATCACCTGCAGCCGGGCATGTGCGGCCGGGCAGGGGCCGTGTCGGGCTTCGCGCCAGCGCAGGGCGCTCTGCACGGTCCGGACCTGGGCGGCGAGCAGTGGCGCGGGGTCGCGCCGCAGTCTCCGGGAGTTGGAGTCGGGCGACTGGCGATAGGCCACGCTGATCCGCGCGGTGCGCAGCGCCGGTCCGCGACAGGCGAGCAGCAGATAGGTATGCAGATCCGCCACCTCGACGGCGGGGCTCCAGCCGCCGATGTCGGTCAGCCGATCGCGCTCGACCATCACGCAGGAGGGTGTGGAGACCGCGCAGCTGGGCAAGGTGGTCCAGGGGTCGATCCACTGCTCCGCCAGCGTTCCGCTCAGGCTCGTCGGCAACCGGGCCGGGTCGCCGCGCCAGCTGCGCATGGGTGCCCAGACGAAGGCGGCTTCCGGGTGGCGGTCCAGCGCGGTGCTCAGTCCGGCCAGATGATCCGCTGCCCAGATGTCATCCTGATCGAGGAACGCGATGCGCGTGCCGCGGGCGAGCTCCAGTGCCTGCTGGCGGGCCGCCGCCGGCCCGTGTCCGCGGGCGACGTGCACCTCGACGCCGGGAAATCGCGCGGCCCGGCGCGCGCCGTCGTCCCGGCTGTGGTCATCGATCACCACGATATCCCGGGGCGCACGTGTTTGCGCCGCGACGCTGGCCAGCGTCGCCTCGATGAAGGGAGCGCCCTGATGCAGCGGCACGATGACGCTGATCGTGTGGCTCATGGTCGGCGGGTCAGCGCGTGGACGCGCGCGTGCAGACGGGCGCGCAGGGTGGCGACGTGGGACGGGTCGGCGGCGAGCCGGGCAAAGCCGGTGCGCAGCGCGGCAATCGCACCGGCGGCGTCGGCAGGTTGCAGGTCGCGGGCGAAGGAACGCCGCAGCAGCGTCATCGAGCAGCCGACAGCCACCATCACGGCCATCAATTCGAGGGTCGGCACCGGGTCGCCGCGGTCGATCGCGGTGAGGCCGGCGAAACCGACCCGGCGCGGCGCCAGGGCGTTGCTCAGGTGGTCGACAGTGCCGTCCACCAGCGGTCGGAACAGGCTGCGGTCGCCGCGCGCGATCATCAGATCGTTCAGACCCAGATATAGATGCGCCCACGGGAGCTCGCGCAGTGCGCGAATGTCGGCCAGCAGCTCCGGCGTCTCCAGCTGGACGATGCCGCGCGCGCGGCCGTCGATGGCGCGCAGGAAGGCATCCACGTCGGCGACCCGATCGGCCATCGGCAACATCACGGTGTCGACCCCGCAGTCGAGCGCGCGGGCGAGCCGGTCGGGTCGGTCCGGGTGCTGCCAGGGCGGGATCCGGACGATCACTTCGCGAGGGTGCAGCGATTGGATGCGTTCGAGCTGGCGATCGCAGGGGGTGTTGATCTCGGTGTCGTAGCCTCGCTGCCGGGCCTGCTTGTCGACGCCTTCGTGATCGACCATCAGGGCATCGACCGCCGGCGCGACGGCAGCCAACAGGGCAGGGTCGCTGCCGAGCAGCACGAGCGCGGGCGCTGTCGAGTGGCTCACGGTCGGCGTGGTATCGCGGTCGGGACGACAGAGCTTGCTCATCCCGCCGAGTCTAGCCGCGTGGCCTGGCAGGTTGTCACCCCGGTATCCGTACCAGTCGCGACTGTCGAGTCCACCTGGTGGCGTGCAGCGGACGCCGAACAGCTGGGCGTCTGCGTGACGCCGGGATTCTTCGCAATGCGCTCAGCGCACGTGGAGACACAGGCTGCCGAGGGGCAGCAGTGCGCCCTGCGTCCAGGCATGGACGCAGTCATCGACCATCGGCGTGCGCCGCGGGGTCGGGTGGCGAGCCAGCTCTTCGGGCGTCAGCCAGAGGGCGCGGACGATGCCGGTGTCCAGCGGGCGATCGTGTTCGCGGACGGGGTGGCCGGCGAAGCAGACGCGCAGGATCGAGTCGGTGCGGCCGGGGTACTGCCAGATGCCGAGCCAGCCGGTCAGCCGGACGTCCCAGGCGGTTTCCTCCAGCGTCTCGCGGATCGCGCCCTCGATCAGGGTTTCGTCCGGTTCCAGATGGCCAGCGGGTTGGTTGAGCCGAAGCACGCCGTCGACCCATTCCTCGACGAACAGGAAACGGCCCTGATCCTCGATCACGCAGGCGACAGTGACGCGGGGTGAAAAGCGGACGGGTCTGGTCGGAGCGGTCATCGCGCGGTCTTCAGTCGGACGCTGGGGGCGGAGCATCCCGCAAGTGTGCGGGTGGCGGCGAGCCTGCGCCCTTGAACCGCAGGGCGGGGGCTTCGATATAGCGCCAGGACGCGTGTCCGCATAGCCACGCGGCCGGCAGTGCCAGCGCGGTCAGCCCCAGCGGTGTCAGGCCGGGCCACAGACTCACGCAGAGCTGCTGCACCGGGAATCCGTACAGATAGAGGCCGTAGGACGGGTCGGCATGCGGGCCGGGACGCTGCGGAAAGCGATACGCCAGCCACAGCGTCAGCATGGCGACGGCGAGCAGCAGCAGGCCGCGGCGGATGGCGAGGTCGGCATCGAGGCCGCTGGCCACCACGAAGCACCCGAGTACCGCGAGGGGCAAGGCGCCGTGCAGCGGAATCCGGCGGGCATGGACGGCGGCGAGCATGCCCAGCGCGAAGGCACCGAGCGCAGGCGGGATCTCCGGTGCGAGTCGGGTCAGCTGCGACGCCAGTGCCCAGGTCAGCGCGGTGCCGAGCAGCACGGCCAGCGCGAAGCGCCCGGGCTGCAGGAGGCCGAGCAGCCCGGCCAGCAGCAGCAGCGCGTAGGCCCAGACCTCGGCCTGCAGCGACCAGATCGAGCCGTTGACGGTGTTGGCGTAGGGCAGCGTCTCGAACACGCCCGGCAGGTGGTACTGCATGTCGAGATAGCTCAGATTGCCGACGATATAGCGCCAGGTCGCCGGATCGGCGAGGTACTCGGTCAGCGGCAGCGAGCTGACCAGCGGTCCCAGCACCAGTGCCGTCAGCAGCAGACAGACCGCGTAAGCCGGCAGAATGCGCAATGCGCGGTTGCGGACGTAACGCCGCGGATCCGGCTGCTCCTGCCAGCGCATCGTCAGCAGAAAACCGCTGATCACGAAGAACACCCAGACCGCGATCTCGCCGGAGTGGCCGGCGCGCGTCAGGCGCAGCAGCAGGTCGCTGCCACCGTGCCCGGGCGGCGCCAGTGCGTAGCTGTGGCCGTAAACGACCAGCGCAGCCGCGATCAGCCGAAGCCGGTCGAACTGGTCGTGTCGACCGGCCCACGCGACCTGCAGCGAGATCATGCGGCCCGTGCTCAGGGCGCGGCGCGCAGCCACAGCGGCGCGGCCGAGGGGGGCTCGTGCACCGCACTGATGGGCAGCACGGCAACCGCGCGCGGCCGCGCCAGGCTGGGTTGCGGCCGGCCGACGTAGTAGCCCTGCAGATAGTCGACGCCGGCCACGCGCAGCGCATCGATCAGGCCGGGCCGGTCGACGTACTCGGCGACGGTCTTCTTGCCGACCGAGTGGGCGATCCGGTTGATGGCCTCGATCACGGCGCGGTCGATGTGGTCGTCCAGAATGCCCTGGGTGAACAGGCCATCGATCTTCAGGAAATCGACGTCGAGGTTCTTCAGGTGCGTGAAGGACGAGAAGCCGCAGCCGAAGTCGTCCAGCGCGAAGCGGCAGCCCAGCGCGCGCAGCTCGCTGATCAGCGAGCCGGCAGCGTCGAGGTTGCTGACGGCCTTGGTCTCGGTGATTTCGAAGGTGATCAGTGACGGGTCGATGTCGAACTCGATCAGCTTGCCGGTGACGTACTTGGCAATCACGCCCGAGGTCAGCGACTGGGCCGACAGATTGATCGACAGGCCGATCGGGCTCGGGCCGCCGGCGCTTTCACGCAGTGCCTTGAAGGCGTGATGGATCACCCAGCGATCGACATCGAGCATCAGGTTGTAGCGCTCGGCGGTGGGCAGGAAGGCATCCGGCGCGACGAACTCGCCGTCGCTGGAGCGCATCCGGAGTAGCACTTCGTAGGACACCCGCCGGTCCGGCGAGCGCGTCAGATGCCGCCCGAGCAGCAGGCCCTCCTCATCGGGCAGGGCCACCTCGAAGTCGATGCCGTCGACCGGCAGGATCGGTTGGTAGACCAGCACGAACTGGTCTCCGCGCAGCGCCTCTTCCAGCCGCGCCGACCAGTTCAGTTCGAGGTCCATCGAGGCGCGCTGGTCGACTTCGGGGCTGTAGAGGTGGGTCTGGTTGCGGCCGCTGTTCTTGGCCAGATGGCAGGCGATGTCGGCGGCGGCCATCGCCTCGCTGGGCGAGACGGTGTGGCGATCCAGCTTGGTCACGCCGATGCTCGCCGTGATCCGGTAACTCTTGTCGCCGTAGACGAAAGGCTGGGCAGTCAGCGCCCGGCGGAACTCGTCGGCCAGCCGCTCCGGGTCGTTGCTGCCGACGTTGCGGAGGATCAGCGCGTATTCGTCGCCGCCCATTCGCGCCAGCGTGTCGGAACCGCGCAAGCGCGATTTCAGCCGCTGGCTGGCTTCGACCAGCAGCTGGTCGCCCGCGCTGTGGCCGGCGGTGTCGTTGATGTACTTGAAGCGGTCGACGTCGACGAACAGCAGCAGGCTGACGTTGTCCGAGCGGCGCAGGCGGGCGACCTCCTGCTCCAGCTGGCGTTCGAAGTGGGCGCGGTTGTGCAGCTTGGTCAGCGCATCGTGGCTGGCCTGCCAGCGCAGCTCGTCCTCCAGCCGGCGCCGCTCGCTGACATCGCGGAAGGCGACCACCGAGCCGACCCGGCGGCCCTCGATGTCCATCGGGTAGACGGTGCACTCGACCGCCAGCGGGCGGCCGGAATCGGTCCAGAACACGGTCTGCCAGCCACCGATCTGGGTGCCGTCGCGATAGCACTGCGACAGGAAGCAGGCCTGCCGCGGAATCCGGGTGCCGTCTTCGAAGGCGTAGTGGAACAGCTCGGCGGCGTTCTGACCGACCACCGGCGCATCTGCCGACTTGCCCAGAATGTCGAGGGCCGCCGGATTGATGAACTGGATGACCCCGCCGGCATCGACGCCGTACACGCCGTCGCCGACCGAGTTGAGGATGCCGTGCAGCCGGCGGCGTTCGTTGTCGATCGCCTTGCGGTCGAGGATGGTGCGCGCCAGCGACTTCATGCGGGCGAGGAACAGCTCGCGTGCCTCGCTCTTGAACATGCACTCGACGGCGCCGGCCGACAGCGATTCGGTGATCACCCGGTCGGCGTAGGTGCCGGTGATGATCGCCGACAGCATCGAGGCGGTCTTCGGGTTCTCGCGCAGCCGCTTGACCAGCACCGACCCGTTATCGCCCGGCATGAAGTAATCGATGATGGCGATGTCGAAGGCCTGCGCGCAGGCCTTGTCGTAGCCCTCCTCGGCGGTGCTGGCGACCTCGACGCCGTAGCCCTCCGACAACAACAGCCGACGGAAGGCGACGCGCACCGTCGGCGAGTCGTCGACGAACAGGATCTTCAGCTGGCCGGAGTCGGCGTTGGCGGCAGCGGCTTCCGGCTTGCTCGGGTGGATGAGCTTGTGGAGCGCTTCGGGCGCGTCGGAGTAGTCACCCCACAGCAGCAGCGCGGCGGCCGGTCGCTTCATCAGCCAGTTGACCGCGCCGGCGTCAGTGGAATCGGCCAGCACGAGGGTGGGCAGCGGCTGCCAGTCGCGGGCGCGCAGCAGCGTGAACACCTCGTCGGCGCGATGGTCGGAATACTCCGGCCAGCTCAGTACCACGGCGCGGTAGCTGTCGCGCTGCTGGGTCAGCGCCTGCAGGCCATCGCTGTAGGTGGCGAGCACCTGCACCTCGAAGCCCTTCGCGGCCAGCATCGACGACAGCGCCCGCCGGCGCGTGGCAGAGGCTTCGATCATCAAGACCCGGCTCATGCAGTGCGGACTCCGTGCAGCGGTTCGGTGGACAGTGCCGACGCGCGGCCAGACGCGACGTACGATCGGAGGATAACCCTGCCGTCGACGGAGCGCAGACATGCTCGAACCCCGGTCTTCCGACGCCGAGCGCGGCTCGCCCCGCCCCGAGGAGTGGCTGGCGCTGATCTTCCGGCGGTTGGCTGGCGCGGTGGCGAGCGCCGACGACCCGTTCCGCACGCCGGTGCTGGCCACCGTCGATGCTGCCGGGACGCCGGCGGCGCGGCATGTGGTGCTGCGCGAAGTGGTGGCCTCGAACGCAAGGCTGACCGCCTGGACCGACGCCCGCAGCGCCAAGTGCGCCGAGATTGCCGCGAGCGGCCGGGTCGCCTGGCTGTTCTGGGACCCGGGTCAGCGTCTGCAGGTGCGTCTGCTCGCCCGCGCAGAGGTGATCGAGCGGGGCCCGCGCTGCGAGGCGACCTGGGAGGCGATCAGCACGACGCGGCGGCGCGAGTTTCTGGCCATCGTCGCGCCGGGCGAGATCCTCCGTGCGGAGGACCCGGACCGGCCGGCAGCACCGGCCTTCGCGATCGTCGACAGCTGGGTGGAATCGGCCGACCTGCTGCAGCTGGATCGGCGCGGCCATCGTCGCGCGCTCCTGCGGCGCGCCAGTGATGGATCCTGGGGCGGCAACTGGGTCGAGCCCTGAGCGTCAGGGCTCCAGCGCGGCCGCCAGTTCGGCGGCAGCCAGACTGCGGCCGCTGGGCAGCGTCTCGACCAGTCGACGCATCGCGGTGTTCTGCGGCGAGGGCAGCCGGTGCCGGTCGGCGAGTCGGATGATGGCGCCACAGAGGGCGTCGATCTCGGTGGCGCGGCCGGCGCGACGGTCATCCTGCATCGAACTGCGGGCTTCCGGCGCGATCTTCAGCATCCGCGCGGCCAGCAGCCGGAACAGCGGGGTCGGCAGCCGCAGCAGGCTCGGCAGCCAGGTCGGCGGCAATGGCGTGACCCGCGCCGGCCGGATGCCGGCCACGGTCAGGACGCCCAGTGCCTCAGCGATCAGCCCGGCCAGCACGCGTCGATAGCCGGCATCGAGCAGCTGCGTCCGCAGCGGCAGGCCGGACAGGGCATTGACCGGGTTGTTGAGGTTGAGCAGCAACTTGCCCCACTGCACTTCGGCGATGTCGTCGCGGACGGCCAGCGCGAGTCCGCCGCGGCGGGCGAGGGCGGCCAGCGCCTCGGTGGCCGGATGGCGCTCGACCATCAGCATGCCGTCGGTGGCCTGCCGCACCTGCGCCGGCGCGTCGATCACCACGTTGTACGGAACCATGCCGGCCAATGGCGTCAGCATCGGCGCCTTCGATTGCAGCACGCGGACGTTGTCGACGCCGTTCTGCAACGACAGCACCGGCGTGCCGGCCGGCAGTACCGCGGCCAGTTCGGCGGCGGCTTTGACGGTGGCGCCGCACTTGACGGTCAGCAGCACCAGTTCCAGCGCCGCCGACTGGCCGAAGCGCGCGGCGTCGGGCGTGGACTCCAGCCGCAGATCGACCGGCAACCGCGTGGCGACGTCCAGCGTGCTGCCTGCCGGCGTGAATGCGCCGCCCAGCGTTGCCACGGACAGACCTTGCCGGCGGATTGGTTCCATCGCCGCGGGCCGGCCGACCAGCAGCACCCGGGCACCGGCCTGCGCCAGCCGCCCACCGACGTACTGGCCGATCGCGCCGGCGCCGTGGACCAGGATCACGCCTCAGCTCCGCGGCAGGGCGTGCTGCTGCAGCACGTCCAGCGGCGCGAAGCGCAGCGCACTGGCGTGGGTGGCGTCAAGGTCGAGCTTCGGCGCCACGCCGGCCTTCCATGCCTCCACCCAGCGCAGCACGCACAGGCACCAGTGATCGCCGGGCTTCAGTCCCGGAAAGCGGTACTCCGGTCGTGGTGTCGACAGGTCATTGCCGCGGGCCTTGCTGAAGGCCAGAAACTCGGTGGTCATTTCGGCGCAGACCAGATGCCGGCCCATGTCTTCCGGTCCGGTGTTGCAGCAGCCGTCGCGATAGAAGCCGGTCAGCGGATCCGTGCTGCAACTCGCGAGCAGGCCCCCGAGCACGTTGCGTGCACTGCTACCGCCACCACCACTGTTGCCATCCATCGTCCGTTCCCTTCGCGTCCTGTTCGCCGCACTGTACCGGCGCCGCCCTCGACTCGGCATCCTGTGGCCGCCGCCGCTACGATCCGGCGCTTCGCCGTTCCGGCCAGTCCTTCAGGAGTCGCCCATGTCCACCGCCACGCGCAGCAACACCGCGCAGTTCCGTCGAGCCGCCGAGGTCATCCCGGGCGGCGTGAACTCGCCGGTGCGAGCGTTCCGGCAGGTCGGCGGCGAGCCCTTCTTCGTCGACCGCGGCGAGGGCCCGTATCTGTGGGATGTCGAGGGCACGCGCTATGTCGACTACATCGGCAGCTGGGGCCCGATGATCGTCGGCCACGCCCACCCGGCGGTGCTGGCGGCGGTCGAGCAGACCGCGCGCAAGGGCCTGAGCTTCGGCGCACCCTCGCCGCTGGAGGCCGAACTGGCCGAAACCATCGTGCGACTGGTCCCGTCGATCGAGCTGCTGCGCCTGGTCAGCTCCGGCACCGAAGCCTGCATGAGCGCGATTCGCCTTGCCCGTGGCTACACCGGCCGCGACCTGATCCTGAAGTTCGAGGGCTGCTATCACGGTCACGGCGACAGCTTCCTGGTGAAGGCCGGCAGCGGTGTGGCCACGCTGGGCCTGCCGAACTCGCCGGGTGTGCCGGCGGCGCTGGCCGATCTGACGCTCACCTGCGCCTACAACGCGCTCGACGAGGTCGAGGAAGTCTTCCGCCTGCACGGTGACCGGCTGGCCGCGGTGATCGTCGAGCCGGTCGCCGGCAACATGAATTGCGTGCTCCCCGCACCCGGCTTCCTCGAAGGCCTGCGCCGACTGTGCGATCAGCACGGCAGCGTGCTGATCTTCGACGAGGTGATGACAGGTTTCCGCGTCGCGTTGGGCGGCGCGCAGGCGTTGTGGCCGGTCAAGCCGGACCTGAGCTGCTTCGGCAAGGTGATCGGCGCTGGCATGCCGGTCGGCGCCTACGGCGGCCGTCGCGACATCATGTCGAAGATCGCGCCGCTCGGACCGGTCTATCAGGCCGGCACGCTGTCCGGCAATCCGGTGGCAATGGCGGCCGGACTCGCCAACCTCGCGCTGATCCAGGAACCCGGCTTCTACGACCGGCTCGGCGCGATCACCCGCGAACTCTGCAGCGGGCTCGAAGCCGCCGCGGCCGACGCCGGCGTCCCGTTTGCCACCGTCAGTGTCGGCGGGATGTTCGGCTTCTACTTCGCCGAGCGCGCCGCCACCAACTACGCCGAAGCCGGTGCCGCCGACATCGCCGCGTTCAAGCGCTTCTTCCACGAATGCCTCGCCCGCGGCGTCTATTTCGCGCCCAGCGCCTACGAGGCCGGCTTCGTCTCGATCACCCACGCGGGCGAGGCGCTGGCGCATACGCTGAGCGTGGCGCGGGAGGCGTTTGCAGCACTCGGCTGACGGGAGTCATGCTGGTCGTTCATGACGTAATCAGGCACTGCGGTCCGGTCTTCGGGTGCGATTTATCGTGTCAGACGCGCTTCTGGTCACTTCGTAACCTCGTCTGAAAACCGTCATCTCGCTGTCACCGGGTTGTCGTTGATTCAGGCTGGCCGCGACGTTATGGTTCGCGGCCTTCGCAGCCCGCCCTGGCCTCACCGGCCCGGCGGGCTGCGTCGTATCCGCCCCTCTACGACGCGCACCCGCACCCATGGCTTACCCGCTGCTCCGAACGGCGATCCTCGCCGTGCTGTCCACCCTGACTGCGCCGGTTCTTGCGCAGTCCGTGTTCATCAACGAACTGCATTACGACAACGACGGCACGGACCTCAACGAGCGGGTCGAGATTGTCGGGCCTGCGGGGACGTCGCTGACCGGCTGGCGGGTGGTGCTCTACAACGGTGCCGACGGCGTGGGCTACAGCACCATCAATCTGTCCGGGACACTGACCAATCAGTGCAGCGGCTACGGCACGCTGGCTTTCAACGTCACCGGCATCCAGAACGGCGCCCCGGACGGTCTGGCGCTCGTCAATGCCGCGGGCTCCGTGGTCGAGTTCCTGAGCTACGAGGGCACGTTTACCGCCAGCGGCGGCGCGGCCAGTGGCCGGCGTTCCGTCGACATGGGCGTATCGGAGGGCGTGGGCGTCACCGGCAGCCAGTCGCTGCAGCGGCGCGGCACCGGCACCACGGCGACCAGCTTCACGTTTGCGGCCCCGTCGACCGCGAGCTTCGGCGCCTGCAACAGCGGCCAGAGCTTCCCGGCACCCGACGCGGCGCCGACGCTGGTGTCAAGCAACCCGGCCAACAACGCCACTGGTGTCGCGGTCGAGGCCAATCTGCTGCTGACCTTCTCCGAGCCGGTCAACCTCGGCGCCGGCGCCTTCGCGATCAGCTGCCCGAGTGGTGCGCGGACCGCAGCCGTGACCCGCAGCGGCAACGTGGTGACCCTGAATCCGGGCACCAATTTCGCCGCGCTGGAGCAGTGCACGCTGAGCCTGACCGGTAGCGCGATCACCGACCTCGACGGCACGCCGACCCCGATGGCGGGTAACGCGTCGATCAGCTTCCGCACCGCGGCGGCGGTCAGCGGCTACTACGCCGGTGTCAACACCACCAGCGCCAGTGCGCTGCGGTCCTCGCTGCACGCGATCATCGACGACCACACCCGCTTCCCGTACACGGCCACGACCGGGACCGACACCTGGGACATCCTCGATCGCGCCGATCAGGACCCGCTCAACAGCAGCCGGATCCTCGACGTCTACAAGAACGCGGTCTACACGAAGGCCGGCGGCGGCAACAACTTCTACAACCGCGAGCACAGCTGGCCGAAGTCGCTGGGCTTCCCGAACGACGCCTGGGACAACTACCCCTACACCGACACCCACATGCTGATGGCGTCGGACATCACCTACAACGCCGACCGCGGCAATCTGCCGTTCGGCAGCTGCAGCGGCACGGCCGAGTCGTTCCCGACGCTGGTCTACAACGGCGCCGGCGGCAGCGCGCAGCCGAACAAGCGCTGCGGTGGGTACTGGGAAGTCTGGACCAAGCGCCGCGGCGACATCGCCCGGGCCATGCTGTACATGGACGTGCGCTACGAGGGTGGCACCCACGGCGTAACGGGTGCGGCCGAGCCCGATCTGCGGCTGACCGACAACGCCAGCCTGATCCAGCCGAGCAGCGGCAATGCCAGCGTGGCCTACATGGGCCTGCTGTCGGTGCTGCTGCAGTGGCACCAGCAGGATCCGGTCGACGAGGCCGAGCGGCTGCGCAACGAGGTGATCTACAGCTACCAGCGCAATCGCAATCCCTTCATCGACAACCCGCAGTGGGCGGCTTGCGTGTTCCAGAGCGTCTGCAACTGAGTTGATGAGGCATCTCCGATGCAGGGCCTTGACCGGCCCTGCATCGGCATCGGCGCACCCTCGCCGGCATGAACATTCAAGCTCTGCTGGCGGCGCTGCCGCTCTTTCTGGCGGCCCGCAGCCGTGCGTTGACTTCCGCATCCGTCCCTGCTCACGGCGGCGTGCTGTACTGGATGCACCACGCGGCGCGGGATCACGACAACCCGGCGCTGGATGCCGCGCGGCTGCTGGCGGATCGCCTCGACCGGCCGCTGCTGGTCTATCAGGGCCTGGCCGGGGTCCATCCGGACAACAACGATCGCCAGCACCACTTCATCGCCGAGGGCGCGCTGGCGGTGCAGGCGGCGTTGGCGGCGCAGGGGGTTCGCCACGTCTTCCACTTGCCGACTGATCCGGCGGCGCCCAGCCCGCTGCGGATGCTGGTGGCGCAGGCGGCAGTCGTGATCGTCGAGGACTGGCCGGTGCCGCCGTTCCCGCGCTGGACCGCGGCGTTGCTCCGGTACGCGGCCGGGCCGGTGATGGCGGTGGATGCGGCCGGGCTGTTGCCTTTCTCGGCCACCCGCAAGGCACTCGATCGCGCCTTCGCCTTCCGCGAAAAGCATGGTGCTGCGCTGCTGGCCGCCGCCCGAGCCGGCTATCCGGCGTTTCCGCAGCCGTGCGTCGAGCGCTGGGACGCGCTGCCGTTCGAGCCCTTCGCCGGCGACGCGGTCGCGTTGGCCGAGCGCATCGCCAGCACGGCCATCGATCACGACGTCACGCCGGTCGCTCACACCCGCGGGGGCAGCGCAGCCGGCTATGCGCGCTGGGAGGTCTTCCGGCAGCGCGGGCTCGCCGCTTACGCCAAGCTGCGCAATGACGCCGCGGTCACCTGGCCGCGCGGGGTCAGCCGGATCAGTCCGTGGCTGCATCAGGGCCACATCAGCCCGTTCCGCATCGCGCGGGAGGCCGCGCAGACCGGTGGGCCGGGCGCCGACAAGTTCCTCGATGAGCTGCTGATCTGGCGCGAACTGGCGCGGCACTGGTGTTTTCACACGCCGGACCCCACGGCGCTCACGGCGCTGCCGGCCTGGGCGCGCGAGACCCTGACCCACACGCGTGCGGCGCGGCAGGCGCAAGGCGTGGATCCGGCCTTGCTGGAGGCGGGCGAGGGCATCCATCCGCTGTACGACCTCTGCCAGCAATCGCTGCTGCGTCACGGCGAGCTGCACAACAATCTGCGGATGAGTTGGGGCAAGGCGATTGCCGAGCGCGCGCCGACGCCGGAAGCCGCGTTGGCGACGCTGTTGCGGCTCAACAACCGCTACGCGCTGGATGGCAACGACCCGAACAGCTGGGGTGGCCTGCTCTGGTGCCTCGGGCTGTTCGACCGGCCGTTCCAGCCGCCGCATCCGGTGCTCGGCACGTTGCGGCCGCGCAGCCTCGACGAGCATGCGTCACGCCTGGACCTCGACGGCTACCGCGCCATCGTCAGCCGCCCGGCAGTGCCGCGGGTGCTGGATATCGCCGTGATCGGTGCCGGTGTGGCCGGTTGCGCCGCCGCGCGGCAGTTGCAGCGCGCCGGCCACCGCGTGCGGCTGTACGACAAGGGCCGCGGCGCCGGAGGCCGGCTCTCGACCCGCCGCGAAGGGGGCGGGCAGTTCGATTACGGCGCGATGCGCTTTGATGTGGATCAGGCCAGCGTAGCTATCGAGGCGGCACGCTGGCAGGCGCTGGGGCTGGTCGAGCCGCTGGCTCCCGGCGTGTTGCAGCCGCGCGGGGGTGCCAGTGCGCTGGTGAAGGCGCTGCAGGCCGGCCTGCCGGTGAGTTTCGGCACCCGGGTGACCTCCATCGCGGCAGGCGCCGCGCGCTTGCGCCTCGCGCTCGAACAGGCCGACGGCAGCGCGGCGCACGTCGAGGCGGATCGGGTGATTCTGGCGGTCCCGGCGCCACAGGCACGGGAGCTGTGGCCGGAGTCCGGTGCCGGGACCGACGCGCTGGCGCGGATCGTCTACGCGCCTCGTCAGACGCTGATGCTCTGGTTCGCCGCGGCGGTGCCGGACTTCCGCCCTGCGGCGGATGATCCGGTCTTCGCCGGCATGAGCGGGCAGGGCGCGCATCGGGTGCTGCAGGCGAGTGCGGTCTGGTCCAGCGCGTGGCTGGAGGCGGAACCAGCTGTCGTCGCCGAGGCGTTGCTCGCCGCACTCGCCGAGCGCATCGGCCCCTTGCCGCCGGTGCTCTGGCAGCGCGCCCATCGCTGGCGCTACGCCACGGTGGCGACGCCGCTGACCGAGCCGCTGTTGACCTCGACGGATGGCCGGGTGCTGGCCTGCGGGGATGGGTTTGGCGGGAGCGGCGTCGGCGCGGCCTGGTGCTCGGGGGTGGCGGCGGCCGCACGACTGATCGGTGCGGAGCATTCAGTGCTCGATTGGCCGCAGGGATCGGGCGCGGACCGGACCGGTCAAGGCTGTGCCGGGCGAAACTGGCGTTGATCCGAACGCGCAGCGCGTGGAGGCTGGCAAAGCTCGGCAAGGCTGTTAGAGTCCGGCCCCAGAGACGTGCCCGCTACCTGCGGCAACGTCCTCTCCGCCCCGTGCCTCGGGCTGCTGCGAAAGCGCCCCCGCCGGTTCGCCACTCGTCGAGTTCGCCGACTCTTTTTCAGGTCTGCCGCGCGCATGCAGCGCATTGTCGTTCATCCTCTGAACCCTCAAGTTCGCTTGCTGGCCCGCGCCGTCGAGGCGCTGCGCAGCGGCGCGCTGATCGTGTATCCGACCGACTCCGGCTACGCGCTGGGCTGGCAGCTGGACGCTCAGGCCGCGCAGCAGCGGGTCGAGCGGCTGCGCGCGCTGAAGCCCAAGCACAACTACACCCTGATGTGCGCCGACTTGAAGCAGGCCTCGACGCTGGCGCAGATCGACGATCGCACCTTCCGCTTCATCAAGTCGCGGGTGCCAGGGCCTTACACCTTCATCGTTCCGGCCCGCGCCGCACTGCCCAAGCGGCTGGCAAACCCGAAGAAGCGGTCGGTCGGCGTGCGCATTCCGGATCACAAGATCGCGCTGGCGCTGATCGCCGAACTGGGCGAGCCGATGATGACCTCGACGCTGCTGGTGCCCGACGAGGACCTGTTGACGCTGGATGCCGATGACCTTGCCGAAGCGTTGGAAGGCCGGGTGGATGTCTTCATCGACGCCGGTTTCTGCGGCTCGGAGTCGACCACGGTGGTCGATCTGCTCGGGTCCGAGCCCAGCCTGTTGCGCGCCGGCGCCGGCGCGGTGGACTGGGAATGACGGCGGCCGTCGCCTTTCCGACGCCGCCACAGCAGGGCGAGCTGGGCTTTGCCCGTGTGCAGGGTGAGCCCTGGTTCGATGTTCCGAAGGACCTGTACATCCCACCCGATGCGCTGCGCGTGATTCTCGACGCGTTCGAGGGTCCGCTGGACCTGCTGCTGTATCTGATCCGCCGCCAGAACCTCGACATCCTCGACATTCCGATTGCCGACATCACCCGCCAGTACGTCGGTTACATCGAGCTGATGGAAGAGTTGCGCTACGACCTCGCCGCCGAATACCTGCTGATGGCCGCGATCCTGGCCGAGATCAAGAGTCGGATGCTGTTGCCGCGGCCCGCCGAGACCGAGGCCGAGGAAGACGATCCGCGTGCCGAGCTGGTCAGGCGGCTGGCCGAGTACGAGCGGTTCAAGAAAGCCGCCGAGGATCTGGACGCACTGCCGCGCCTGGAACGCGACACCATGCCGGTGCAGTTGACGATCGAGGATCGACGGGTGCCGAGCGTGCCGCCGCCGGTCGAGCTGAAGGAGATCCTGTTTGCCCTCGCCGAGGTCCTGAAGCGCGCCGATCTCTATACGCGCCACGAGATCTCGCGGGAGCCGCTGTCGGTGCGGCAGCGGATGAGCGAGCTGCTGGTGACGCTCGAAGCGGGCTGGTGCGAGTTCACTGGTCTGTTCGTGGTCGCCGAGGGCAAGCGTGGCGTGATCGTCACGTTTCTGGCGCTGCTGGAGCTGGCCAAGGAAGGTCTGGTCGAGCTGTTCCAGGAAGCGCCGTTATGGCCGATCCGCGCCCGCCGCGCGCGCGCCGATGCGGACGCGGCTGGCGTGCCGGCCTTCACGCTGGAGCCGTTGCGCTGATGTGGGACATCGGCCCGCTGAAGATGGTGGTCGAGGCCGCGCTGTTGGCCGCCGGCTCGCCCCTCTCGCCGGAGAAGCTCGCCGAGCTGTTCGAACCGGATCAGCAGCCGACTCTCGCGGAAATCAGGCGTGCGCTGGACGAACTCGCTGCCGATTGCATCGGCCGGGGCGTCGAGCTGAAACAGGTGGCCAGCGGCTGGCGCTACCAGATCCGCCCGGCGGTATTCCCGCAGGTGGCGAAGCTGTGGACCGAGCGCAGCACCCGCTACACCCGCGCAACGCTGGAGACGCTGGCCTTGATCGCCTACCGGCAGCCGATCACCCGTGGCGAGATCGAGGCGATCCGCGGTGTCAGCGTGTCCTCGAACATCGTGAAGGCGCTGGAAGAACGCGACTGGATCCGCGCGCTCGGTCATCGCGATGTGCCGGGTCGACCGACGCTCTACGGGACGACGCGAGGATTTCTCGACTATTTCAACCTGAAAAGCCTGGACCAACTGCCGACGCTGGCCGAGCTCGCCAGCCTCGACGGACCGCCGGCCCTGCCCCTGCCCGAGCCCGGTGCGCCCGCACCGGTGCCGGCCCCCCGCAAGCGTCGTTCGCCGCCGGCGGACGATTCTGCCCCCGAGCCCGTCGCCGGCATCCCGGTCGATGTGCGGCTCCCCCCGATCGCCGATCCGAAGGCCCTGGCGGACGCCATCGCCGGGATCGGCCGTGATGACCATGAGGAACATCGATGAACAAGCCGACGCTGAGACTCTCCCGCGATGGAGAGGAACTGCGCGAACGCTTGCAGAAGGTGCTGGCCCAATCCGGACTCGGCTCTCGCCGCGGTCTGGAGGAGCGCATCCTGCAGGGTGAGGTACTGATCAACGGCGAGCCGGCTTCGGTCGGTCAGACCGTGGTGGCGGGTGACCGTATCGCCATCGACGGCAAGGCCTTCGTGGTCCGCCGTCAGGAAGGCGAGTACGGCCGCGTGCTGCTGTACAACAAGCCGGAGGGCGAGGTCAGTACCCGCTCCGATCCGGAGGGTCGGCCGACGGTGTTCGATCGGCTGCCGCGGATCAAGGGTCAGCGCTGGATCGGGATCGGGCGGCTGGACCTCAACACGCAGGGCCTGCTGGTCTTCACGACCAACGGTGCGCTGGCCGACCAGCTGATGCACCCCTCCAACGAGGTCGAGCGCGAGTACCTGTGCCGTGTGCACGGCGAGGCCACCGACGAGCAGCTGCAACAGCTGATCGACGGCGTCGAGCTGGAAGATGGCCCGGCCCGTTTCGAGGAACTGGAAGCGATCAGCGACGAGGAACTGGACGGCAGCAACCGCTGGTTCCGCGTGGTGCTCAAGGAAGGCCGGCAGCGCGAGGTGCGGCGACTCTGGCAGGCCGCCGGGCTGGAAGTCAGCCGGCTGAAGCGGATCCGCTTCGGCACCTTCACGCTGTCGAAGGCGATCCGTCGCGGCGAGGTGCAGGAGCTGGAGCGGGTCGAGGTCGACACACTCTGCCGCGAACTGGGCGTTCCGCTGCCTGGCCCGGTGCTGGTTGCCGTCGATCCGCGGCTGCGTCGGGGTCGGGAGGACGAGTCCGGCGAAAGCAAGCCGCGCCGCTACAAGGTGATGGGCGAAAAGCCGGCGCGCGAGGCGATGGGCCGGATGCGGCCGGAAACGATCTTCGACGATCGACCGGAGCGGCCGGGTCCGCGCGGCCGGGGCAAGCCGGGTGGTTTCCGCGGTCCGCAGCCGGGTCGCGGTCCGCAAGGGGGGCGTTCCAGCCACGTCCGCGAAGACGTGCGCTTCCCCAGCGATGTGCAGCGCAGCCGCGAAGATCGTGGCGGATTTCCGGGTGACGGTCGCGCCCCGGGTCCGGGCCGTGCCGGTCCGGGTGCGCGCGGCCCCGGTGGTCCGGGTCGTGGCCCGATGGGTGGTGGTCCGGGTCGCGGTGGTCCGGGGGCTCGCGGTCCGGGTGCGCGCGGACCGGGTGGTCCCGGCGGACGGGGTCCGGGCGGCCCGGGTGCACGGGGACCCGGCGGGCCCGGACGCGGCCCGGTGGGTGCAGGTCCTGGCCGTGAGGGTCCCGGCGGGCGCGGCCCCGGCGGCCCGGGACGCGGTCCGATGAGTGGCGGTCCGGGTCGCGGCGGCCCGGGGGCGCGTGGTCCGGGCGGACCGGGCAGTCGCGGTCCGGCGGGGCCGGGTGGCTACCAGGGTCGCGGCGGTCCGCCGCAGGGACGTGGCCCCGAGCGGGGCGCGTCGGATCGTGGTCCGCCGCGTGGTCTGCCCGGCATGGAGCGCGAAAGGGCACCGCGGGGCTTGCCCGGCATGCACGATGACGACGACTTCTGAGCCTCTGGCGCTGCGGGACTGAGTCGACATGCCCGCAAGCTTCCGGCCGGTCTGGGTCTGGCCGCTGCTGGCCGTGCCGCCAGCGGCGGCCGCACTCCTGCTGATTGCCGAGCCGGCCGTCCATTTAGCGCTGCTGCTGAGCGGTCTGGCCGCGCTGCCGCTGATCCGGACTTCGGTGGAGCGCCGCCGGGTCGTCGACATCCCCCGGTCCGACGTGTCCAGTGCGCTGCAGCTGGGCTGGTTGGTCGGTGGGCCCGGCCGCGCGCTGGATGTGGCGATGGCGCGGCTGCTGTCGATCGGCGCCCTGCAGTGGTGGTACGACACCTCACGCGAGGTCTGGTCGTTTCGGCGGGTTGCCGAGGTGCAGCCACCCGCCGAGCTGGCGTTGCTGCACCGGCTTTGTGCCGGCGGCGCACAAGCCTGGCAGCTGCAGGTGCTGGCAGCGCGAGCGCTGGGTCCGGCGCATTGGGCGCTGGTCGAGCGGGGCTGGTGGATCGATCGCTGGACCTCGCGGTGGGCGCGATTCTGGTCGTCCGTGCCCCTGACGCTGGTGTTGCTGGTCAGCCTGGTACGCCTGCCGGCGGCGTTTGCGCTCGGATTCGGGCCGGGGCTGCTCGCCCTGCAGCTGCTGGCCCTGCTGGCGCTCGTCGGCAATGCGCTGTACGCCCCTGAACGCACGCGCCGTGGGGCGAGGGCGCTGGCGGTCGCGCAGCGGCCCCAGACCTCCGACCCGCTGGAGGTGCTGGCGTGGCGCGTGGCGCGAGACGGTCCCGACGTTCTGACCGGCACCGCTGCCGAGCGCTGGAGCCAGATCCGGGCCAGCGGTGCGGATCGGCGGCCATGACGCTGGCGATTCCTTGCGCAGACTTCACTGCCGGGCGCTGTCGCTCCTGCGAGCGTCTGCCGGAGCCCTACGCGAGCCAGTTGGCAACCAAGGACCGCGATGCGCGAGCGTTGCTCGATCCGAGCGGGCAGGCCGACTGGCGTCCGCCAGTCGCGGGCCGGATCGCCGGCTTCCGCAACAAGGCCAAGTTTGCGGTGACCGGCAGTGCCGAGGCGCCGCGGCTGGGCCTGCCCGATGGCACCGACCTCGGCGACTGTCCGCTCTATCCGCTGGTGATCCGCGAGGCGCTGGCGGCGCTGCGTCGTCTGATCGGTGCGGCGCGGATCCTCCCGTATGACATCGCCGCCCGGCGCGGCGAGCTGAAGTACCTGCTGATCAGCTGTGACAGCGCCGAGCAACGGCTGCTGCTGCGCTTCGTGTTGCGCAGCACCGAGGCCCTGCCGCGCCTCCGCAAGGCGTTGCCGGCGCTGCTGGCCGAACTGCCGGCGCTGGCGGTCGTGTCCGCGAATCTGCAGCCCGAGCCGAAGGCCATCCTCGAAGGCCCGACCGAGATTCTGCTGAGTGAGTCGGGCCATCTGCCGCTGGCGGTCAACGGCATCCCGCTGCAGCTGACTCCGCAAGCCTTTTTCCAGACCCACCCGGATGTGGCAGCGGCGTTGTACGCCCATGCCCGCGACTGGATCGGTGAACTCGAAGACCCGATCCGACGCGCTGCCGATCTCTATTGCGGCATCGGCGGGTTCGCGCTGCATCTGGCCCCGCTCGTGGGCGAAATGCTCGGCATCGAACGTTCCACGGCCGCGGTGACGGGGGCCACGTCCAGCGCGGCAGCGATGGGGCTGCGCAATACGCGTTTTCTGGCCGGAGATGTCGACGCCACGCTCGGCGCACTGGCCCCGTCACCGGAGCTGTTGATCGTCAATCCGCCGCGGCGTGGCCTGGACCCCGGCCTGCGGGGCTGGATCCGCCAGCAACAGCCGCGCTGGCTGCTGTACTCCAGCTGCAATCCGGCGACGCTGGCTCGGGATCTGGCGGACCTCACCGGCTATCGGCTGCTGCGAGCGCAGGTCCACGACATGTTCCCGCATACCGGGCACTACGAGGTGCTGGCTCTGGTGGGTGCGAGCCAGACTTGATGTGGGCTCCTTCCGCACACGCCACGATCCGGCGTCACGGCGAGCGCAGCGAAGCAGTCTCTGAGTCGCCTGGAAGCCTCGGCGCCGGTTGGGATCGCGTCTTGCTTGGGCGTGATTTGTTGGCGTCGCATGCGCCGGGTTTTGCCAAAGGCCCCGGCTCTCGCGCTTCCGGCCCTCGCGGTGCCTTCGGCACATCGCTCGGGCGTGATCCGCTGGCGGCGCATGCGCCGGGTTTTGCCAAAGGCCCCAGCCCTCGCGCTTCCGGCCCTCGCGGTGCCTTCGGCACATCGCTCGGGCGTGTTTGCCTTCGACGGCGGTGCCGTCGATCACGCTCTGACGAGCGTGACCGGCAAACGACCCTGCAGCACATCGCTCGGGCGTGATTTCCTCCCGGCGCATGCGCCGGGTTTTGCCAAAGGCCCCAGCCCTCGCGGTGCCTTCGGCACATCGCTCGGGCGTGATTTCCTCCCGGCGCATGCGCCGGGTTTTGCCAAAGGCCCCAGCCCTCGCGGTGCCTAGCGGCACATCGCTCGGGCGTGATCCGCTGGCGTCGCATGCGACGCCTTTCCCGGGTGCGCGTCGCGCACCCGGGAAACCGCGGATCACCCCTTCACGCACACGATCTGGCGGAGGGTGTGGACGATTTCGACGAGGTCGCTCTGGGCGGCCATGACGGCGTCGATGGGCTTGTAGGCGCGGGGGCTTTCGTCGATGACGTCGGCGTCCTTGCGACATTCGACGTGGGCGGTGGCGTCGCGGTGTTCCTTCAGCGTGATCTGCTGGCGGGCGGCGGTGCGGCTCATGACGCGGCCGGCGCCGTGCGAGCAGGAGCAGAAGCTGTCCGGGTTGCCGAGGCCCCGGACGATGAAGCTCTTCGCACCCATGCTGCCCGGAATGATGCCGAGCTGGCCGCGCTGCGCACTTACTGCACCCTTGCGGGTGATGTAGAGCATCTCGCCGCCGTGCTCCTCGCGCTGGACGTAGTTGTGGTGGCAGTTCACCGCCTCCTCGGTGACCTTCAGCCGTCGCCCGAGCGCCTTTCGCAGGGTCTTCAGGGTCTGCGCCATCATCAACTCGCGATTGCGCATGGCGAACCGCTGCGCCCAGTCGACCGCTTCGACGTAATCCGCGAAGTGCGGTGAGCCCTCCTGGAAGTAGGCGAGGTCGCGATCCGGCAAGTTGGCGATGTGCGACTGCATGTCCTCGCGGGCCAGTTCGATGAAGTAGCGGCCGATCGCGTTGCCGACGCCGCGCGAACCGGAATGCAGCATCACCCAGACCTGGTCGGCTTCATCCAGACACAGCTCGATGAAGTGGTTGCCGGTGCCGAGCGTTCCCAGATGCGTGCGGTGGTTGGCCTTGCGCAGCACACGATGCCGATCGGAAATCCGCTCGAACTCCGGTGCGAGTTCGGTCCAGGCGGCGTCATTCTCCTCGGGGACATCGTGCCAGGCGCCGCGATCGTACTTGCCGCTGCTGCGGCCGTGCGGGACGGCGGCTTCGATCGCGCTGCGGACCCGGGCCAGCGTGTCCGGCAAGTGGCTGGAATCCATGTCCAGCCGTGCGGCCATCATGCCGCAGCCGATGTCGACGCCGACGGCGGCCGGGATGATTGCGTAGCGAGTGGGAACCACCGAGCCGACCGTCGCGCCGATGCCGACATGCACATCCGGCATCACTGCCACATGCGGGCCGACGATCGGCAGTCGGGCCAGCCGGGTCAGCTGGTCGCGGGCCATGTCCTCCACCGGGACGCCGCGGGTCCACATCCGGATCGGGACCGCGCCCTCGCGGTGCAGTTCTTCGTAGAGGCTGTCCATGCCGTATTCCTTCTCGAGTCCTGAAGATGACCGCGCTGCGGTCGGGCCCGTTGATGCAGCAAGCATGCCAGTACCGAAGAACGTGCAAGTGACTGTTTTTCTGACGGCTCTCCGGGATTGACGGATGTGCGTTCGATAGCCACGGATCGACGTTTATACGCATGGATCATGGCTGGGGATGACTGTTCCTGGCCACGGCTGGCGGGCGCGGCGCCCACCACTGACTTCCGGCATCCGTCGCCTTGACCGCAGCCGCCACAGCTTCCGTTAACCTCCGGGCACCGGGACAGGAGGCGATCGGATGAGCAAGGCAGTGCGGTTGGGTGTGGCGTTGGGTACGACGGGATGGGTGGCGTTGGTGACGGGCTGCGCGGTGATCGACGGCCCGTCCCGGCTGGCGGCGGAGCCCGGCGTCGAACGCAAGAGCGAGCCCTACTATGGCGGCGCCTATCGCCGCGAGGCCTACGTCGGCCCCTACTTCCACGATCGCTACGGTTATCCGACCGGGCGGGTCGACTCGCGCTGGTGGCTGGAGGCGCAGCCCGGCTTCGACGCCGTGTCGACCGGCGTGCCGGCGGGTGCCGCCGAGACGCGCGGTCGCGCGTTGCCGGCCGGTCAGGCCACGCTGATCGGGCCGCAGCCGCTGATCCAGACCGGTGGCGGGGCGGGTACCGGCGCGGTCGCTGGCCGCATCAACGTGATCCTGAGCCACCCGACCAATCCGGCGATCGCCTGGGCGGGCTCGGATGGCGGTGGCGTCTGGAAGACCACCAACTGCTGCACGGCGCAGACCACCTGGCGCACCACCACCGACCTGCCGAGCATCTCCAGTATCGCGATTGGTGACATGACGATGGACCCGTCGAATCCGGACGTGATCTATGCCGGAACGGGCGATCTGCGCTACGGCTCCTTCTCGTTCGGCTCGGCCGGCCTGCTGAAGAGCACCGACGGCGGCGAGAGCTGGGTCGTGCTCGGCGAGGACGTGTTCAACCCCTTCTATCCGCCGAGCGCGGGTGGTTTCCCGCAATACCAGTCGATCGGCGTGGTCCGCGTCGACCCGAACGCGAGCAGCCGGGTGGTCGTCGGTACCAAGACCGGTGTGTATCTGAGCTACGACGGCGGCCTGAACTGGGCCGGCCCTTGCCGCACCAACGAGTTCACCACCCAGCGGCAAGACATCACCGGCCTGGTGTTGAAGGACGAGGGCAGCACGACGCAGATCATCGCGGCGGTGGGCACCCGCGGTTTCGGTACGCCGGTGCAGCCGGACCTGACCAACAACGGCGCGAACGGCATCTACGCCGCGGCCATGCCGGCCTCCGGCTGTCCGGCCAACTGGCAGTTGATGTCGCGGCCGGACAACGGCTGGCTGGCGACCACCGGGGATGGCCAGCCGGATACCGACATCGGCCGGATCTCGCTGGAAGCGGCTCCGTCGGACCCGAACACGATGTACGCCAAGGCCGCGATCGCGACCTCGGCCTCGACGATTCGCGGGATCTGGCGCACCACCAACGGCGGCGCCACCTGGACCAACGTCGGCACGCTGGCCGCTACCGGCTGTGCGAATGCCAACGTGCAGAGTTGGTACAACGCCGGTCTGGTGATTCACCCGACCGATCCGAACACCTTCTTCCCGCGGGCGGTCGACCAGTACCGTTCCACCGACGGCGGTACGACCATCACCAACATCACCTGCGGCTACGGCGGCGGCAATGTCCACGTCGACCAGCACGCCGCGACCTTCGTCGCCGGCAATCCGGACCGGTTGCTGATCGGCAATGACGGCGGCGTCTACTACACCGAGAACCCGTACAACACCGCGGGCCGACCGACCTTCATCCCGCTGAACCAGCAGCTGCCGACCATCGAGTTCTACACCGGCGACATCACCGCCAATTTCGCGAACTCGCAGAACGCCGGTGCGGTCGGTGGGGCGCAGGACAACGGGACCTCGGTGTCGACCTGGAGCAACGGCCAGCCGCAGTCGCAGCCGTGGAACGCCCGGCTGGGCGGTGACGGCATGTACGCCCGGATCGAGCCGGTGCTCGGGCAGCGTTGGTACATGTCGAGCCAGAACGGCAACATCCGTGCCAGCACCACCGGCCCGAATGGTGCGGTCAGCACGACGGTCAACCCCAGTTGGGGCAGCGATCGGAAGAGCTTCATCACGCCCTTCGAGATCTACAAGCACGGCGGCGAAACCACCGGCTGTCCGGCGGCGACCGGCTGCGTGCGCATGATCGCCGGCACCTTCCGCGTCTGGGAATCGGTGCAGGGCGGCATTCCCAGCACCAGCTGGTACATCAGCAGCCCCGACCTGACCGACAACCCGCCGACCATCGGCGATCGCGCCTTCGTCAACCAGCTCGACTACGCCGTCAGTGATCCGCGGGTGGCGATTGCCGGCACCAACGACGGCAACGTCTGGTTCGGCTTCAACATGGGCCAGGGCATCGGCAACACCGCCAGCTGGGTCAACGTCACCGGCGGCAACGCCGTGCTGCCGAATCGGCCCGTGCTGGACGTTGCCACCGATCCGCAGGATCCGCTGGTGGGTTATGCGGCGCTGGGCGGCTTCGACCAGAACACGCCGACCACGCCGGGTCGCGTCTACCAGGTGCGTTGCACGGCGGACTGCGCCAGCTTCCAGTGGCGCAACATCACCGGCAACCTGCCGAACATCCCGGCCAACAGCGTCATCGCCAACCCGCTGAATCGCAAGCAGGTGTTCCTAGGCACGGACTGGGGTCTGTTCTTCACCGACAATGTCGATGCGGCGAACCCGGTCTGGGTACGCTTCGAGGCCGGACTGCCGAACGTGATGATCTGGGACATGACCATCGACCGCGGCTTCACGACGCTGGCCTTGTGGACCCGCTCGCGCGGCGCCTACGTCATTCCGCTGCCGGCGGCGCCGAACGACGCGGATCGCGTGTTCCGCAACGGCTTCGAGGGCTGACCTCGATGCTCGAACGGGCCCGGCCCGGCGGCGAGTTGCTGACCGGCGCGACGCTGGTCAGCCTGCCTGCGGCGGGCGGACTGGGTCTGATCGAGAACGGCGCACTCTGGCACGACGGCGAGCGGATCCTCGCCGTCGGGCCCGCCTCCGAGGTGCTGCCACTCGTGCCGCCCGAGGTGCCACGGTGCGATCTGGCCGGGCATTACCTCTATCCGGCCTTCATCGATTGCCACACCCATCTCGTGTTCGCCGGCGATCGTGCCGGCGAGTTCGAGCAGAAGTTGGCGGGCGTGCCCTACGCCGAGATCGCGCGTGCCGGTGGCGGCATCCGTTCGACCGTTCGGGCCACGCGGGCCGCCAGTGAGGCAGAACTGATCGACGCGGCCAGCGCACGGCTGGCGCGACTGGTGGCCGAGGGCGTGGGCACCGTCGAGGTCAAGAGCGGCTACGGTCTGGATTTCGCGACCGAGCGCAAGTTGCTGCGGGTCGCGCGGCAACTGGGGGTGCAGAGCGGCATCCGGATCGTGACGACTTTTCTCGGACTGCACGCGTTGCCGCCGGAGTACGCCGACCGCCGCGCGGACTATGTGCGCGACGTCGCCACCGACTGGCTGCCACGACTGGCGGCTGAAGGGCTGATCGATCAGGTCGATGCCTACTGCGACCACGTCGGTTTTTCTGCGGCCGAGGTGCGGCCCTGTCTGGAAGCTGCCCGGCGCCTCGGATTGCCGGTCAAGCTGCATGCCGAGCAGTTGTCGGACGCCGGCGGCGCTGAACTGGTTGCCGAGTTCGGTGGGTTGTCGGCCGATCACCTCGAATACCTGTCCGACAGCGGCATTAGCGCGCTGGCCAGGGCAGGGACGGTCGCGGTGCTGCTGCCGGGCGCGTATTACGTGTTGAAGGAAACCCGCAAGCCGCCGGTGGCGGCGCTGCGAGCCGCTGGCGTTCCGCTGGCGGTGGCCACCGACCTCAACCCCGGCACCTCGCCGCTGCGCTCGCTGCGGCTGGCGATGAACCTGGCTTGCGTGCTGTTCGGGCTGTCGGTCGAAGAAGCGCTGCGCGGCGTCACGGTCAACGCAGCGCGCGCGCTGGGCCTCACCGATTGCGGGCGACTGGCGCCGGGTTGCCGGGCCGACCTGCTGATCAGCCGCGAGCGGCCAGCCGAGCTGGTCTACTGGCTGGGCTAATCGGCGTCAGGGCACCAGCAGGTCGATGACGTGCTCGACGTAGGCCTCGAACTGTTCGGTGGACATCCGCGGGACGTGGATCTGCAACGCCAGTTGCAGGAACCCGATGTAGGCCGAGTAGGCGAGTTGGGCGCGGTACTGGGCCTGTTCGCCCTTGAAGCCGACCTCGTGGAAGACCTGGGTCAGAAACTGGATCCGCCGCGCGCTGGTGGCCTCGATCACCTGCTTCACCAGCGGATGGTCGACCGCGCGCAGCAGCGCCGAATAGATCCGCGTCAGACGCATCTCGCGCGAGGCGAAGCGGAACAGCGAGCGGAGGCGTTCGGCCGGGTTGGCGATGTGGCTGACCTTGGCGATGACATCGTCGAGGTCGTGTTCGGCCCAGCGCTTCAGGGCGGCTTCGAGCAGCGCTTCCCGGTTCGGGAAGTGCCAGTAGAAACTGCCCTTGGTCACGCCCATGCGCTTGGCCAGTGTTTCCACGGCCACCGCCGGCACGCCGGATTCGGCAATCAGATCGAGGGTCGCGACTTCCCAGTCGACGGCAGTCAGGCGCGGACGGGGCAGGGTCGCTTCCATGATTTCATGACGGCGTCGTGACGAATGGTCCATACGGTAGCGTATTGACCGTGCTGTGCGCCAGCCTCCATACTCCGGCGTATGGAGCAGACGTCAGCTGTCACTCAGTCCGGCCAGTTTCGGACCTTCACCGGTCACGGCGGCTTGCCGCTGGCCGTCGAGCAGTTCGACGGCAGTGCCACCGGCCATGAGGCACCGTGGTTGCTGTTCCTGCATGGCTTCGGTCAGAGCCGACTGGCCTGGCGAGCGACCGCATACACGCTGGCGCAGGCCGGCTGGTCCGGCGTCGCGCTGGACGGGCGGGGCCACGGCGACTCGGGTTGGCATCCGGACGGCGCCTATTCGCTGGACGACAATGTCGCCGACATCGTCCTGCTGGCGCGTTCGCGCCCGCGGCCACCGATCCTGGTCGGCGCCTCGATGGGCGGATTGCTGGGCCTGCTCGCCGAGGGCGAGATCGGCGGCCTGTTCGAGGCGCTGGTGCTGGTGGATGTCACGCCGCGCTGGGAAGAAAAGGGCGTCGAGCGCGTGCTCGATTTCATGGCCGCCCACCCCGAGGGCTTCGAATCGCTGCAGGCGGCGCAGGCTTCGGTGGAAGCCTACCTGCCGCATCGCAGTCGCAAGGATCCGGAGCGCTTGCGCACCCAGCTGCGCGAGGGTGCGGACGGTCGCTGGCGCTGGCACTGGGACCCGCGGCTGATGGCCAGCGTGGCCGACAAGGGCGCCGGCTACATCCCGCGACTGGTGGCCGCCTCGGCGAAGATCCGCACGCCGGTGATGCTGTTGTCCGGCGCGCTGTCGGATGTGGTCAGCCAGCGCACCATCGACGAATTTCGTTCCCTCGTGCCGCACGCCGGCCACGAGGTGATTCCCGATGCGACACACATGGTCGTCGGTGACCAGAACGTCGCCTTTACCCGCGCGATCGCACGCTGGCTGGACCTGCACGCGACCGGTGGCGGATCGCTGCACTCGTCCCGCCGGGACGCCGAGGAGTTGCTTCCATGAATCATCTGTATCCCGTACTGGCGCTGTTGCTGGCCTCCGGTATCGCTGCCTACTTCCGCGCCGGTGCGCGGACCTGGGCGGTGCTGGCCGGTGCCGCGCTGATCGCCGCGACCCTCTACAGCGGCGCCCACTGGGCGGTGCTGGCGCTGTGCTGGCTGGTGTTCCTGCCGGTCGCCGTGATCGCCAATCTGCCGGAGCTGCGCCAGCAACTGGTCACCCGGCCTTTCCTCGGCTACTACCAGTCGGTGCTGCCGCCGCTCTCGGAGACCGAGAAGGTCGCGCTGGCGGCCGGCACGGTCGGCTTCGAGGGCGAATTGTTTTCCGGCAAGCCGGATTGGTCGAAACTGCTGGCCCAACCGGCGCCGAAACTGACGGCCGAGGAGCAGGCCTTCATGGATGGCCCAGTCGAAGAGGTCTGCAAGATGACCAATGACTGGGAGGTCTGCCACGAACTGGCCGACCTGCCGCCGGAGGTCTGGAGCTACCTCAAGCAGCACCGCTTCTTCGGGATGATCATTCCGAAGTCCTACGGTGGCCTCGGTTTCTCGGCTTACGCGCATCACTGCGTGCTGACCAAGCTGAACTCGTTGTCGGCGGTGCTCGGCACGACCGTCGCGGTCCCGAACTCGCTGGGGCCAGCCGAGCTGCTACTGCATTACGGCACCGAGGCGCAGAAGCAGTACTACCTGCCGCGCTTGGCTGACGGCCGTGAGATTCCGTGCTTCGGTCTGACCAACGTCTGGGCCGGTTCCGACGCCACCTCGATCCCGGACGTGGGCGTGGTCTGCAAGCAGACGGTGGGCGGCCAGGAGGTGCTGGGCCTGAAACTGACGGTGGACAAGCGCTACATCACGCTGGCGCCGGTGGCCACCGTGATCGGTCTGGCCTTCCGGCTGCAGGACCCGGAGCGGCTGCTGGGCGGCGAAGTCGATCGCGGCATCACACTGGCGCTGGTCCCGCGCGAGACCCCGGGGCTGGACGTCGGCGCCCGCCATCTGCCGCTGAACGTGCCCTTCCACAACGGCCCGGTCCGGTCGACCGAGATGTTCGTCCCGATCGACACCATCATCGGCGGCCCGGCAATGGTCGGGCAGGGCTGGCGGATGCTGGTCGAGTGCCTGTCGGTGGGCCGCTCGATCTCGCTGCCTTCCGGCGCGGCGGGCGGTGCCCGCATGGCCGCCATGGTCACCGGCGCCTACGCGCGGATTCGCAAGCAGTTCGGCCTGTCGATCGGCCGCTTCGAGGGTGTCGAGGAAGCGCTGGCGCGAATCGGCGGTCACGCCTACGCAGTCACCGCGCTGTCCCGCCAGACCGCGAATGCCGTGGACCTCGGCGAGAAGCCCTCGGTGCCGAGCGCGATCGCCAAGTACCACGCCACCGAACTGGGCCGGCAGATCGTCAGCGACGCCATGGACATCCACGCCGGCAAGGCCGTGATCATGGGGCCGAGCAACTACGTCGGCCGCTTCTGGATGAGCGCGCCGATCTCGATCACCGTCGAGGGCGCCAATATCCTGACCCGCTCGATGATCATCTTCGGCCAGGGGGCGATCCGCTGCCATCCCTTCGTGCTGAAGGAAATGGAGGCTGCGGCGATCGCCGATCCGGCCGAGCGGCTGCGGACCTTCGATGGCCTGCTCTTCGGTCACATCGGCTTCGCGATCAGCAATGCGGTGCGCGCGCTCTGGTTCGGCGTCACCGGCTCGTACCTCGGCAGTGCGCCGGGTGATGACTACACCCGACGCTTCTACCGCAAGCTCGGCCGCTACTCGGCGGCGCTGGCGCTGCTGGCCGACATCTCGATGCTCACGCTGGGCGGCCGACTGAAGTTCCGCGAGCGTCTGTCCGGTCGGCTCGGTGATGTGCTGTCGCAGCTGTATATCGCCAGCAGCCTGCTGAAGCGCTACGAAGATCAGGGCCGGCCGGTGGCCGATCGTCCCTTCCTCGCCTGGGCGCTGTACGACTGCACCTACAAGATGCAGACCGCGCTGGTCGGCGCACTGCGCAACTATCCGGTCCGTCCGATCGCCTGGGCGCTGGGCGTGTTGATCTTCCCGTTGGGCCAGCGCGAGCGGGCGCCGGGCGACAAGATCTCGCACCGGGTCGCGCAACTGCTGATGAGCCCGAACGAAGCCCGCGACCGCCTTGGCCAGGGCGCCTTCCTGACGCCTTGCGCGAACAATCCGGCCGGCCGCGTCATCGCGGCATTGCCGGCAGTGATCGCCGCCGAGCCGATCGAGCGCAAGCTGGAGAAGGCCCGCAAGGCCGGCCAGCTGAAGGCCACCGACTTCGCCGCGATGCTGGACGAGGCCGCCACCGCCGGCCTGATCAACGCCGACGAGCGCGCGCTGCTGGAGCGGGTACGCGCTGCCACGCTGGACACCATCATGGTCGACGATTTCCCCTCGGAGGCGCTGGAAGCCCGCGTGCAGAGCCGTCGCCACAGCGCCCCGGCGCCGGTGCAGTTGAAGAGCGTGGCCTGAGCAGGTCCACAAGCCCGCCGGTCGCTCGGGCCGGCGGGTGAGTTGTAGCCGGAAATGAGAACGGCCCGCGAAAGCGGGCCGTTTTCGTAGGCTTCGGAGAATCTCGCTCAGCGGGCGGTGTCGAGCCCGGTTCGCGCGGCCACGAATGCCATCCAGTCGGCGTTCTCGCTGATCTGCATCGACACCGGCTTGCCGGCGCCGTGGCCGCCGCGGGTCTCGATGCGGATCAGCATCGGCCGGCCGCCCTGATAGGCGTGCTGTAGCGCGGCGGCGTACTTGAAGCTGTGGGCCGGGTAGACGCGGTCGTCGTGGTCGCCGGTCAGGATCATCATCGCCGGGTACTCGACGCCGGATTTCAGGTTGTGCAGCGGCGAGTAGCCGTACAGCGTGGCGAATTCGTCGGCGTTCTTGACCGAGCCGTAGTCGCTCTCCCAGGCCCAGCCGATGGTGAAGTCGCGGAACCGGATCATGTCGAGCACGCCCACGCCCGGGATCGCCGCGGCGAACAGCTCGGGGCGGCGCATGGCGGTGGCGGCGACCAGCAGGCCGCCGTTGCTGCGGCCGTTGATCGCCAGATGCTGCGGCGCGGTCCACTTTTCCGCGATCAGGTGCTCGGCAGCGCTGGCGAAGTCGTCGAAGGCGACGGTGCGGCGGGTCTTGATCGCCGATTCGTGCCAGGTCCGGCCGTACTCGCCGCCGCCGCGGATGTTGGCAACGGCGTAGACGCCGCCCATCGACAGCCAGGTCGCGACCGGGACCGAGAAGCCCGGGGTCACCGGGATGTTGAAGCCGCCGTAGGCATACAGGATGGTCGGGTTGGCGCCGTTCAAGGGCGTACCGCGCTTCGCCGTGATGAACATCGGAATTCGCGTGCCGTCGGCGGCGGTGTAGAAGACCTGGCGGGTTTCCAGCGTGCTGCTGTCCAGCGCTAGTTCCGGCTTGCGGAACAACTGGCTCTGGCCACTCCGGATATCGAGGCGATGAATCTGGGCCGGTGTCGTGTAGCTGGAGTAGCTGTAGAAGGTCTGCGTGTCGGTCGCGCCGCCGTCGAAGCCCACCGCGGTGCCGATGCCGGGCAGGGCGACCTCGCCCTGCGGCTCGCCGTCGAGGGTGTAGCGGCGCAGCACGGTCTGCGCATCCTTCAGATAGCGCGCCAGCAGCACGTCGCCGACCCGGCTGACCTGCACCAGTGTCGCGGCGTCTTCCGGGATCACTTCCAGCCACTGGTCGCGGGCCGGCCGCGCCAGATCGACCGCAATCAGCCGCGAGCGCTCGGCGTCGAGATTGGTCATCAGCAGCAGCGTGGAGCCCATGCTGTCGATGAAGTTGTAGCTGGCCTCGAAGCGGTCGATCAGCGGCCGGACCGGACTGCCCGGCGTCTTCAGGTCCTGCACGAACAGCTGGTTGCGCTCATCGGTGCCCAGCGACACGGTGATGATCAGCCAGCGCCCGTCATCGCTGACCTGGCCCTGGAAGCCCCACTTCGGCTCATCCGGTCGCGCATAGGCCAGCAGGTCGGCGGACTGCGGCGTGCCGATCCGGTGGAAGTACAGCTTCTGGTTCTCGTTGACCGCCTTCAGCTTGTTCTCGCCGGTCGGGGCGTCGTACGCGGAGTAGTAGAAGCCGCTGCTGTCGGCGGCCCAGCTCGCGCCGGAGAACTTGCTCCACTCGATGACGTCCGGCAGGTCCTCGCCGGTTTCGATGTTGCGGACGCGCCATTGCTTCCAGTCCGAGCCGCCGCTCTGCGCCGCCCAGGCCAGCAGCTTGCCGTCCGGGGAGGGCACCCAGTCGCTCACCGCCTGGGTGCCGTCGGTGGACAGCGTGTTCGGGTCCAGCAGCAGCGTGGGCTCGGCGTCCAGCGCCGTGGCGCTGTAGAGCACCGGCTGGTTCTGACCCGGCGCCTGGCGGGTGTAGAAGTAGCGGCCGCCGCGCTCGCGCGGGATGCCATAGCGCTCGTACTCCCACAACTGCGTCATCCGCTCGGTGAGGGCCTGGCGCAGCGGCAGCTGCTTCAGGACGCTGTCGGTGACTTTGTTCTGGGCGTCGATCCAGCTCCGCGTCTCCGGACTGTCCAGTTCTTCCAGCCAGCGGTAGGGATCCGCGACCTGCACGCCGTGGAAGGCATCGACCTGATCGACGCGACGCGCCGTCGGGTAGTCCAGCCGCGATTCGGTGCCGGCCTTGCCGTCGCTGCTCGGCGGCGTTCCGGCGCAGCCGGCCAGCAGGCTCAGGGTGGCAACGGGCAACCAGACAGGGCGGAATCGGGTGATGACGGTCACGGGCAGCACTCCAGCGGGCGAGGCCGCGAGGGTACGTCGGTCAGTCGATGCCGTCGATGCGTCGACGGTCATGCGGGCTTCCGCCCTCGGGTCGGCGCCGCGCACAATCCGCGACCCGATTTCCGGCCCGGAGCCTCCGATGCTCGACCCCGCCCTGTTCCGCCAGAAGCTCGACCAGACCGCCGAGGCGCTGAGCGCCCGAGGTTTCGCGCTGGACACCGCCGCGATCCAGTCGCTGGAGTCCGAGCGCAAGCAGGTGCAAGTCGAGACGCAGGAGCTGCAGGCCCGCCGCAATGCGCTGGCCAAGCAGATCGGGCAGCTGAAGTCCAAGGGCGGCGATGCCAGCGAGCTGCTCGCCGAAAGCGCCGCGATTCCGGAGCGGCTGAAGGCGCTGGAACAGCGATTGAGTGAGGTGCAGGCCGGGCTGGAGGCGATCCTGTTGCGGGTGCCGAACATCGCCCAGGCCGGTGTGCCGGCGGGCCCGGACGAGAGCGGCAACGTCGTGCTGCGTCAGGTCGGCACGCCGCCGGTCTTCGATTTCCCGGTGCGCGATCACGTCGAGTTGGGTCAGCTGCACGATGGCCTCGACGCCGAACGCGCGGCCCGGATGTCTGGCTCGCGCTTCACGGTGCTCAAGGGCCCGATCGCCCGGCTGCATCGGGCGCTGGCTCAGTTCATGCTGGACCTGCATACGGGTGAGCACGGCTACACCGAGACCAACGTGCCGCTGCTGGTGCTCCCGGAAGCCCTGCAGGGCACCGGCCAGCTGCCGAAGTTCGAGGAAGACCTGTTCCGTACCGGCAGCGATCCGGTGCGCTACTTGATTCCGACCTCGGAAGTACCGCTGACCAACCTGGTCCGCGACGAGATCGTCGACGGCGCTGCGCTGCCGATGCGGATGACCGCGCACTCGATGTGCTTCCGCGCCGAGGCTGGCGCTGCCGGTCGCGACACCCGCGGGATGATCCGCCAGCACCAGTTCGAGAAGGTCGAACTGGTGCAGCTGTGCCGCCCCGAGCAGAGCGCCGTGCAGCTGGACGAGATGACCCGTCACGCCGAAACCGTGCTGGACCGGCTCGGGCTGGCCTATCGCACGATGGTGCTGTGCACCGGCGACATGGGCTTTTCGGCGGCGCGCACCCACGATATCGAGGTCTGGCTGCCCAGCCAGGGCTGCTACCGCGAGATTTCGTCCTGCTCGAACTGCGAGGCCTTCCAGACCCGGCGGATGCAGGCGCGCTACCGCAATGAAGCCGGCAAGCCCGAGCTGCTGCACAGCTTGAACGGTTCCGGCGTCGCGGTCGGCCGCGCGCTGGTGGCGGTGCTGGAGAACTACCAGCAGGCCGACGGCTCGATCCGCGTGCCGGACGTGCTGGTCCCCTACATGGGCGGGATCACGCAGATCGGCGGCGCGTCGGCGCTGTAGGACGGGTCTGACACGCTGCAGCGACGGCGTCGCACGCGTTGCGGCGCCGTTGTCGGCTCGGCCCGGGGCGGGCCACTCTCCAGAATCTCCTCACCGGCCGCAAACAACCCCGCGCGCCGGACCCACTCACGAGGAGAATCCCCATGCGCAAGCTGCTGTCCGCCCTGATCCTGTCGCTGAGCCTGAGCTTCGGCGCTTACGCCCAGAGCCCGGTCGAGACCGTCGATCTCAACACCGCCGATGCGGTCACGCTGGCCCGCGTGTTGAACGGCGTCGGCCCGGCCAAGGCCGAGGCGATCATCGCCTTCCGCGAAGCGAATGGCCCGTTCCAGCACATCGACGAACTGGCCAAGGTCAAGGGCATCGGCCTGCGGACCATCGACCTGAATCGGGCAGTCATGGTGGTGGAACCGGCCCCGCAGGCTGCTGCCCCGCAACCGGCCGCACAGATCGGCGCGCCAGTGGCCCGGCCGGCCGCGGCACCCGTCGCCACGGCCCCGCGTCCGGCCGGCGGCTGATGCGTCGCGATCAGGCGACCTCGATCCGCTCGACCTTCTGGTAACCGCGCGGCAGCTCCTTGCCGCGCTGGCCCCGGGTCCCGCGATATAGCTTCTGCTCGGCCTCTCGCAGCTTCAACACGCGGCTGCCCACCGTCAGCAGCAGCTCCTGCCCGGGGCGGTAGGCGAGCAGGTGCAGCAGCCGTTCTCCGGCGGCATATCGTGGCTTCGGAATGTCGATCAGCTTGTTGCCCTTGCCCTTGTCCAGTTCCGGTAACTCGGCGGCAGGGAACAGCAACACCTGGCCACTGCTGGTGATGGCCGCCAGCATCAGGTCGGCCGCGGGTCCGCCGAGCGGCCGCATCAGCAGCACCGCGGCGCCCTCCGGCACCGTCAGCATCGCCTTGCCGCTCTTGTGCCTGGACAGGAAGTTCTCAAAGGCGGTGCGGAAGCCGTAGCCGGCGTTGCTGGCCACCAGGAACTCGACCGTCGGCTCGGCCATCGCCATCGCGACCATCGGCTGGCCGGTGGTTTCGAAACGGCCGGTCAGCGGCTCGCCCTGGCTGCGCGCCGAGGGCAGCGTATGCGCCGCCGTTGCGAAGGCGCGGCCGCTGGCGTCGAGGAACGCGACCTGCTGGCTGCTGCGGCCGCGGGCCGAGGCGAAGTAGCGGTCGCCATCCCGGAAGGAGAGCGTGGTCGGGTCGAGTTCGTGGCCCTTGCCGGCGCGGATCCAGCCCTTCTCCGACAGGATCACGGTGACCGCTTCACTGGGTGCCAGCGTCTGTTCGGCGATGGCGCGGGCCGCTTCGCGCTCGACGATCGGCGAGCGGCGGGCGTCGCCGTGCTGGCGGGCATCGGCTTCCAGTTCGCGCTTGATCAGCGTCTTCAACTTGGTCGGCGAGGCCAGCGTGGCGCTCAGGTCGGCGTGCTCGGCGCGCAGCTGATCCTGCTCCCCGCGGATCTTCATTTCTTCCAGCCGCGCCAGATGCCGCAGCTTGGTCTCCAGAATCGCCTCGGCCTGGGCATCGCTCAAGCCGAAGCGCTCGATCAGGTGCGGCTTGGGTTCGTCTTCGGTGCGGATGATCCGGATCACCTCGTCCAGATTGAGATAGGCGATCAGGAGCCCGTCGAGGATGTGCAGGCGACGTTCGAGCTTGGCCAGTCGATGGCGAATCCGCCGCACGACGGTGTCATGGCGGAAGCGCAGCCACTCCGACAGGATCGTCTTCAGATCCTTGACCTGCGGCCGGCCATCGAGGCCGATCAGGTTCATGTTGACGCGGATGCTCTTCTCCAGCTCGGTGGTGACGAACAAATGCTGCATCAGCTCGTCGGCATCGACGCGATTGCTGCGCAGCACCAGCACCAGCCGGACCGGGGTCTGGTAATCGCCCTCGTCGCGAAGGTCTTCCAGCATCGGCAGCTTCTTGGCCTTCATCTGCTCGGCGATCTCGGTCATCACCTTCGAGGGGCTGACCTGATGCGGCAGGGCGCTGATCACGATTTCCTTGTCATTCCGCTGCCAGACCGCGCGCTGGCGAACGCTGCCACCGCCCGTGTGGTAGAGCTTCAGCAGATCGGCACGGGGCGTGACGATCTCGGCGGCGGTCGGAAAATCCGGACCCTGGATGTGGGTCATCAGATCCTCGATGCTGGCCTCCGGGTCATCCAGCAGGCGAATGCAGGCGGACACGACTTCGCGCAGGTTGTGCGGCGGGATATCGGTGGCCATGCCGACCGCGATGCCGGTGGCGCCGTTCAACAGCACATGCGGCACGCGAGCCGGCAACCAGTTCGGCTCGTCGCGGCTGCCATCGTAGTTGCGGCCCCAGTCCACCGTGCCCTGGCCCAGTTCCTCGACCAGCAGATCGGCGAAGCGCGACAGCTTCGCCTCGGTGTAGCGCATCGCCGCGAAGGATTTCGGATCATCGGCAGAACCGAAATTGCCCTGACCCTCGATCAGCGGATAGCGGAAGGCGAAGGGCTGCGCCATCAGCACCAGCGCGTCGTAGCAGGCCGCGTCGCCGTGCGGGTGGTACTTGCCGATCACATCGCCGACGGTCGCCGCACTTTTCTTCGGCCGCGCCGAGGCATCCAGGCCGATTTCGTTCATGGCGTGGATGATTCGTCGCTGCACGGGCTTCAGACCGTCGCCGATGAAGGGCAGGGCGCGATCCAGAATCACGTACATCGAGTAATCGAGATAGGCGCGCTCGGCGTATTCGTGCAACGGAACTTGCTCGAAGTTCGGGACCAGCTCGCTGGCGGTGCTCATGGTTTCTTGCCTTCCTCTTTCAGTAGCGCACTGACGGCGGTTCCGATGCCGGTCATCAGCGCGATCGAGTAATGGGTGTCAAGCAGCTCGGCATTGCTGGCGAGTTCCTGGTCGATCTCGGACAGCAACAACTGCATCCGCGCATCGGCCTCCGCGTGCTCGGCCGCAGTCAGCAGGGACCGGACGATGCCACTGCCGAGCGCGAGCGCCAGCATTGCCACGGCCTCCAGCGAGTTGCGTCGGCCGACCGCGGCCTCATGCAGGGCCTCAAGCGCCTCGTTCTGGGCCTGCAGGGAGCGGACCCGGTAACGACGCTCGCCGAGGATCCACCAGCGTCGTTCGACGGCGTGCAGGATGTCCCGGCGAACCAGACCTTCCAGCACCTCCCACGGCAGCCCCTGTACGCTTCGACTGATGTAGCGGATGGCCTGACGGCAGTCCAGTCGACCGTCCACCCGCCGGATTGCATGCAGGGTTTCGGTCAGCAGGAGGTGCCGGCTGGGTAGATCGTCGAGCACGATGACGCGACCACCGCGCAGACCGAGGCGGGTCTGCACCGCCAACTCGGTCAGGAGCGCCGCGCTGACCATCGGGCGCGACAGCGCCGCAACACAGCCCGTTCGCGGCAGCCCGGAGGCCGGTTCCAGCGCGATCAGCGTCAGATGCTCGGCGAGCAGCATGTGCGGGGCTCGATCAGCTGCCGGGATGGGTCAGCGCGAGCAACAGCCGGGCGCGTTCGCTCATCGGGTCGGTAGCCGCGCGAGTGCCGGTGCAATCGGCCTCCAGCTGCTGCAGCGCCCTGCGGCCCAGGGTCAGTTCGCCACTGTCCAGCAATCCCGGACGTAGTCCGATCAGATCAGCCAGTGCAAACAGGGCCGCACCTCGGTGATCGCCCTGATCTCCGGCAACGGCGAATCGGTGCAGCGGGTCCAAAGCGGCTTGGCTGGCACTGCGAACCGGTTGATAGGCCCGCCGACGCCAGAACAGGCGGTGCCGCGACTCGCTCGCTTCCAGCAGGCCGCGCCGAACCATGCTGTCGAGCAGTTCCTGTCGCAGGTCGGTATGGGCATTCGCGATGGCGTCGATGGCGTGACTGACGCTCAGCTCCTTGCGGCGCTCCAGCACCGCCAGCGCGTCGGTCAGGACCGTGCTGGAAGTCGGCGAGGCATCGGGAATAACGAGGCCTGCCAGAAAGCGCAGGCGCCCCATCACCGTCAGTTCGGCAACCACTGCACTGGCCAATCGCCGGTTGGACGGCCAGCGCGGATCCGCGGCGACTGCGGTCGGCGTGCAGCCGAGCACCAGCAATTGTTCGGCGATCAGCATCGACGGCACCCGGACAGCTGCCCGCGATGCCGGGTCGCGAGTGGGGCGACAAGCTGCGGATGGCGCGGGACAGGGCGCATGGCGAGCGGACATCCGGGAAGGGCGGCGGCCCCAAGGCTAAGCGCCGGCCCTTCGCGGATGCAATCCGCCGCGGACCTCAGGGGCTGCTGCCCGCGCGCTCACCCGCCTTCACCCGCTCGGCATGCGCGGCCAACTCGCGGGCCAAGCGCCTGCGAGCTTCCTCGATGTCGTCAGTCACGTACCAGGGTTTGCCCTGTTCGTCGAGGTACAGGCTCTTCTGATCGGCGTCGTTGAAGGGCCGGGCGCCGATGCGACCGAGGACCGCAATCTGGCCGCCGCTTTCATCCACCGCGCGATCGCGTTCCAGCGCCTTGCCCAGCGCCAATGCCGGACGACGGGTCGGATACCACGCGATCAGCTCGGGTTTCGGCTCCGGACTGAAGCCGTAGAAGTTCGGCTGACTGGCCGGCGAGGTCAACTGCAGCACCTTGAGGCCATTCTTGCCGTCCGCGACGTAAGCGATCAGGGACGCGTTGGTGGTTGCCACCGATACATCGCGGGCGTCGTTGATGCGGCCGTCGGCAGTGAAGCGCTCGTAGACCTTCGGCTGCTCGGGCTTTTCGACGTCGACGATGACCAGGCCTTCGCTGCCAGCGGCAACATACGCATACGTCCGCGCTACATGGACGCGTCGTGCATCGTTCAGAGCCACGGTCGCCTGTTCAACCAGTCGCGGCGCGCGCGGATCGGTGACCTCAACGACCTGCAGGCCGGCGGCGGTGGTCACGAAGACATAACGGAACTGCACCTGCAACGCACGCGGGTCTGCCAGCGGCAATCTGGACGCCACCTTCGGTTCCAGCGGCACGGTCAGATCCAGGATCACCAGTTCCTTTGGCGTCA
>Ga0075154_10000194_pt1 | contig 54223 bp, 50 predicted proteins | sample JI71714BDNA_FD_70965 | JGI IMG/M metagenome (GOLD analysis project Ga0075154, IMG submission 70965) | Wastewater effluent complex algal communities from Wisconsin, to seasonally profile nutrient transformation and Carbon sequestration -... | ecosystem: Engineered > WWTP > Effluent > Algae... | reverse complement strand
CCCTGCGCAAAGCCATAGAGTTGGCCGTTCTTAGTCTCCATCACGCGCTTGCCACCCAGCTCGCCGAGCAGGGTGTCGTAGAAGGCCAGCGCTTTCGTGAGGTCTTTGGTTCCGATGGTGGTGTAGCCGATCATGCAGCGTCCTTCCCTGCGATTGCAGGGAAGGAATCATGGCTGCAGCGTCAGGGCAAGGTCACATGCCCCCAACTCACAAGCGTCGGCTTACATGCCGGGAGCGTGGAAGAAGCACAGCTTGTTGTTGTCGAGGTCGCGGAAATATCCGGCGTAGAAGGTGTCGCCGCGCGGACCCGCCGGGCCTTCATCCATCGCGCCAAGCGAGATCGCGAGCTTATACATCTCGTCGACCTTTTCCTTCGAGGGCACCTGCAGCGCGATCATCGTGCCGTTACCGTAGCTGGCGGGCTGCTTGTTGTAGGGCTGGCCAATGCCAAGCATCGGGCCCTGGCCGTTGCCGTAGATGACGCTCACGCCGAAATCCATTGCGCGCTTGGCGCCCAGCGGGGCCAGCAGCTTGTCGTAGAAGGCGAGCGCCTTATCGTACTGGTTAGTGCCCAGCATTGCGTAACCGATCATGGGAATGTCCCTCCGTTTCTATGCTCGCAGGATTGCTTGCTCGCGTGACGACCGCAAGACGGCGCGGCCCTGCTGCTGACACGACGTTGGCCGCAGGCCGTAAAGTCACGCCGCGTAATTCTCGGAGCAGGCCCGAGAAATGATCAGTGCGAAGCAAACGCGCGGGTGACCTTGAGGTACATCGTCGGCGCCTGAAGCGGCTTCGTGCAGGACGCCGAAGCGACGACGGCCTTGTTGCGCGAGAATTCGATCACGCCGCCCGCCGCGCAGATCGCCTGCACGCGGTCATACATGGCGCTCACATCCTTCATCACGTCGTGCCCGGCGACGGCATCGATGGCCTTGTCGCCGTTGAGCGGGCCGCAACGATCGCCCGTGTCCAGATCAAGATGGGCGGTGCGCGTGTAGAAGCCGCGCTGTCCGTTGCAGTGCTGACCAAGCACGTGCATCAGCGCGGCGGCGCGATCCTCATCGATGCTGCGCGTGGGCGAGAGTTCGGCGCCATAGCCGCGCATCGCGTCTGCAAATGCGGTCCAGCGATCGGCACCCACCTTGTTCAGCAGCACGTCTCCGGCCTTGCCGGCATCCGGCGGCACAAGGCGAACCGTGCTCGCAACGGAATATTCGCGGTTGCCCCGCAGGGCCTCCGCAATCACGTCCTTCCACAAGGTCAGCACGTCACGCTTGTTGCCCGAACTGGTGCGCAGGCCCGCGTCCCACGCCCATTGCAGGGCTACGCCGCACGCATAGGGCGCGTCCCCGCCTCGGAGGTCCGCCGTCATGAGGCTCTGGTCCTCCTTCAGTACGACCTGGCACTTGCTGAGGTTCTCGTTGATGCCCTTCAGCAGGGCCGTCGAATCCGGGGCCGGGGTGGGATCAAGCGCAAGCAAGGCTGCATAGCTTGCCCCGCCTTCGTGAAGCCACGGGCGCTCGCCATTTTCGGCGGAGTCGACCAGATCGCCATTCCAGAAGTGGAAGGTCTCGTGCGAGAGGAATTCGACCACCTGGTCTGTGTCGCTCGGTGAGGTCTTGCCCCACGACTCGCCGAAGAAGCGGACCGACACCATTGCGCCGGCCGTGACATCGCCCCGCATGCCATCGCCGCGCTCCTTCGGGAAATGCGCGATGATGATGCCAGGTTTCGATGTCAGCTCGACGCCAAGCCGGCTGGCGTATAGCGCTGCCGAGTCGTTCGCCGCTGTCAGCACCTTCTCGCGCAGCCATGCGGGCGTATCCCGCGCGGTCACCACATTTGTCTTGCCGCGCTCGACATAGGCCTCCGGGCCAATGAACACCCAGCCATCAAGCGCGAGCTTGTCGTCCTTGTCGCGGTGACCAATCACGGTCCAGCCGGCGGGCAGCTTGAAGTCGACGACAAATCCGAGGCCAGCGACCTGCGCGGGCAACAGGTGCGGCGCGTAGATCAGCCAGCCATCTCCGATCGGTGTGAGCGCAGGATAGATGCGATCGCGCTGCCTGGTGTCCGGCTTCACCGCGATCTCGAACCCGGTCAGCGGCGCAGCGAACGTCAGCGCTGCCGCCTCGAGCGTCGCGCCCGGCGCTGTCGTGGTCCAGCCCTCGGTGCGGATGTCGCCGGCGCTGTCGCGGAAGGGAAAGCGCGTTGACGGACCGGGCAGGGCGAAAGCTGCGGAAAGCCCAGTCTCCGTCGGACTCACCGTGATTTTCACGATGACCTCAGGCGTCTGCCTTGCCGTGTTGCAGGATGCCAGGATCGAAGCGGCGAGGAGCGCGAAAAGGCCGGCCAGGACGGTGCGAATGGTCAGTTCTCCCCACCAGAAAGCAGAAGGCCCGCTCCGGGGAGCGGGCCTTCGCCAATAACACGACTTGCCTATTCGAACAGCTTGGCCCAGCGGGGCTTCTTGCGGCTCTTCCAGGCCCCGCGATGATACGCGTCCGAGCCGATCAGCGGCACCACGGTGGTGGCCTCGGCGAAGACCATTTGTTCGTGCGTGGTCGAGACCTTGCCCCAGCTCGCAGCTTCTTTCAGCGTGGACGACGAGCAGGCGCCGTCGCGCACGTCGGCGACGGTGATCTGCACGGCATACTTGTGCACCTCGGCTTCGACGCCGAGGATCTCGGCGCACACGACCGTGTCCTGCGCGAAGTTCTTCGGCACGCCGCCGCCAACCATGAACAGGCCCGTGGTGCCCGCCGCGATCTTGATGTCGGTGAGTTCACGGAAATCCGCGACCGCATCGATCATCATGTACGGCTTCTTCGCCTTGGCGCGGTCCTTCTGGTGCTTCACCAGACCGAAGCCGGCCGACGAGTCTACGAAAGCCGGGCAGAAGATCGGCACGCCTTCTTCATAGCAGGTCTGGATCAGCGAGCCTTTTTTCTTGGCGTTGCCGGCGGCCAGCCACTTGCCCATCTCGTGGATGAACTCGCGCGAGGAATAGCCGCGTGGCTCGAGCGAATCCGCGATCTCGTAGATCGTGTGATCGCACGCCTGCAGTTCTTCTTCATCGATGTAGGTGTCGTAGATACGGTCAATGTAGTTGTCGCGCAGCACGTTGTCGTCCACCTGGCCGGCGGCCTGGTAGTGCTTGAAGCCAAGCGCTTCGAAGAAGTCCATGTCGACGATGGAGGCTCCGGTCGCGACGATCGCGTCGATCATCCCGAACTTCACCATGTCGCGATAGACGTGCATGCAGCCGCCCGCCGATGTGGATCCGGCGAGGATCAGCCAGGTCGAGCAGCCTTTTTCACGCAGCGCCATGTCGAAGATGTCGGCCGCTCGCGCGGTGTCGCGCGAGGAGAACGACATCTTGCGCATCGAGTCGATGATCGGGCGCGCGTCGAACGACGTCATGTCGACGTGCTCCACGGTCTTGCCGAGCAGCTGCGCCTTCGTGTTGTTGCGCTTCTTGGCGACGGCTTTCACCGGCGCGGCCTTGGCCGAGGATGCCTTGGGGGATGCTTTGGATGCCATGGGAGGATGTCTCCAGGGATGAGGACGTCATCAGGCGACGGCCAGCCGTGGTTTCCCGGATCCGGGTAGGGCGGGGATATAGCAGTGTGCGGAGGAATTTAAAGCGCCAAGCGCTTCTGAAAACAGGAAAGCGCGGGCCGGGGTTCATTCGGCCCGCGCTTCCATTTGTTACAGTTATGCTACCGCACGACCTTGAGGCGGCGCGGCGACTTGCGGCCTGAGCGGCGCGCGGCGGCAGCCGCGGGCTTTTCGACGACCAGCGGGCCGTACATCGAGGTCCACGGCAGGTCCTTGACGGAGATGGTCTCCGTCTCGCCGAAGCCGTTGAACCTCGTCTGCATGGCGACGCCATAGGCGCCGAGCATGCCGAGCTCGATGTAGTCGCCCTCGCGGATGTCGGCGGGGAGGATGAAGGGTCCTTCCATCGCATCCAGCGAATCGCAGGTCGGGCCGTACAGCTTGAACGACTGCTCGCCGCCTTCGAACGCGCCATCCGCACGGTGGGCCTTCACGGGGAAGGGCCACTTGCAGTGGGCGGCGTCGAACAGGTTGCCGTACGAACCGTCGTTGATGTGCAGCGCACCGTCCTTCACCAGCTCGACGCGGACGAGGATGGAGCTCGACTCGGCGACAAGCGCACGGCCGGGTTCGCACCACAGCTGGGCGTTCATCGCCACCGGCATTTCCTCGAACACCTCCTTGATGACCTTGACGTAGAGCTCAAGGTCGGGAGGCGTCATGCCCGGGTAGGCCGACGGGAAGCCGCCGCCCACATCGACGACGTCGAGAATGACGCCGGCTTCGCGGATGATCTGCGAGGCCAGCTCCATCGCGTCGCGATAGGCCGAGGGGTTCATGCACTGCGAACCGACGTGGAAGGAGACGCCGAGATTGTCCGCAAAGCCGCGCACCTTGCGCAGCAGGGCGGGAGCGTTCTCTTCCGACACGCCGAACTTGTTCGAGAGCGCGTAGACCGCATCCGAGTTGTTCACCGCGAGCCGCACGACAAGCGTGAGGTCATCGGCGCGCTGGGTGGCGGCCACGATCTTCTCGAGCTCAGCCTCGCAATCGAGCGAGAAGACGCGCACGCCATGGTCGAAGTAGGCGCGCTCGATAGCCTTGCGCGACTTGACCGGATGCATGAACGCCATCTTCGCGTCTGGATAACGCGAGGCGATGAGCTTGATCTCTTCTTCCGAAGCGACGTCGAACCAGCGGAGGCCCGTCGCATACATTGCGTCGAGCGCCCACGGCGAAGGGTTCGCCTTTACTGCGTAAAGAACTTCGCCCGGAAAGTTATCCCTGAACCATGAAGCCGCTATCGACACCCGTTCCGGTCGCACGCATGCAACCGGCTTTTCAGGGAGTCGTTCCCGGACCAGGTCCAGGGGCGTATGAAACGTGAGCAATTCACGTACACCCCTGATAGATTGTTGAACCCAATCCGGCGTTAGTACGGGCTTTCAACTCGTTAAGTCTGCCTCTCAACCCGCACACGTCATCCAAACCCCACCTCTTTCGGAGGAGCTCCTCTTTTGAGGAGCGGGTCTCTTTCAATGGAGACCCTTGGGAAGTTCAGACGCCACGTGGAATCAAGGCGCAGAGCCTCGAGCCGATGTCCGCCGGCGCGATGTATATAGGTCCATAGAACCCCCATGTAAATAAAATCTTGCGGCCTCTCAGTGGGTTGCCAACAACCATTCATATTCGGGCACAATTAGTAGAAGCGGCTGTCATGTGACAGCACGCGGTCTCCGCCGCAGCGAGGGCGCCGGTGCGGGCGATTCGGTTTTCGTCAGAGCGATTCGCCCGGTATGACGGGCATTCGCGGACCTCCTGGAGCGGATGGCATGGCAGCGTCGGCAGTCGAGATCAGGTTGCCGGACTGGCTGGCGGCGCTCGCCCTGCCGCCAGCGCCGGCGTGCGACGAGGCCTGTATGCGCCTTGCGATCGCGGTGGCTGCAGAAAATGTCGCACGGGGAACCGGCGGCCCCTTCGGCGCCTGCATCCGGAACGACGCCTCGGGCGAGATCATCGGCGTCGGCGTCAACCTCGCCATGACCAGCGGCAACCCGGTGCTCCACGCCGAGACAGTCGCGATCTCCATGGCCGGTGCGCGTCTCGGCAGGCCCGGCGGCGTCACGCTGTTCACATCGTGCGCACCCTGCATCATGTGCCTGGGCGCCTCGCACTGGGCGGGCATCAGGCGCGTCGTCTCGGCGGCGGCCAAGGCGGACGCCGAGGCGGTCGGCTTCAGCGAAGGCGCCGGCACGCCCGAGCTTCGCGCACAGATGTCGGCGCGTGGCGTCATCTTCGAAGATGGCCTGCTGCGCGAAGAAGGGGCCGCCGTCCTCTGCCAATATGCCGGGCAGGGCGGCGTGATCTACGGGCCGAAGAGCTGAAGGCGCGTTTCCGGCGGTCGTCGAATTTTATTGCCTATCGATAAGCGCCCCCTACAGTGCCCATACACAATTCAAGGGGCACTACATGTTCAGAAGCCGCAGGACGCTAAAGATCAGCGTCGCCACGATCGCCATGCTGACGGCTGCGGCCTGCGCCACGGACGGGCGGACGTCCGACACGTACGCTGCGCCGATGATTCTGGCGGCCGCGCCCGAACAGGCGGCCACGCCTGCGCGCGATCCTGTCGTCGACCAGATCGCGGCGATGGAGTTCGATATTCCGTACACGAAGTACGTGCTGCAGAACGGCCTGACGCTGATCGTGCATGAAGACACCAAGACGCCCACCGTCACGCTGCACATGATCTATCATGTCGGCTCGAAGAACGAGCCCAAGGGCCGCTCGGGTTTTGCCCACCTGTTCGAACACCTGATGTTCAACGGCTCGGAGCATTTCAACGACGACTTCTTCAAGGCCACTCAGCAGTTCGGCGCCACCAACCAGAACGGCTCCACCAACACCGACCGCACGAACTACTATCAGACCGTGCCGAAGGAAGCGCTCGATTCCATCCTGTGGCTGGAATCGGATCGCATGGGATACCTGCTGGGCGCCGTCGACCAGGCGCGTCTCGATGAGCAGCGCGGCGTCGTGCAGAACGAAAAGCGCCAGGGCGAGAACCAGCCCTACGGCCAGGTCTTCAACCGCATCGTCGCGGCGACCTATCCGGAGGAACACCCCTACGGCCACACCGTCATCGGCTCGATGGAAGACCTCGAAGCCGCCTCCCTCGCCGATGTGCAGGAGTGGTTCAAGAACTGGTATGGCCCTTCCAACACCATTCTCGTGCTGGCTGGAGACATCAAACCTGAAGGCGCCAAGGCGCGCGTCGAGAAGTTCTTCGGCGAGATCCCGCCCGGCCCGCCGCAGGCCCAGGCGAAATCATGGGTACCCGCGCTCGCGGAAAACCAGCGCGAAGTGCTGTATGACCGCGTCGCCCAGCCGCGCATCTATGTGACCTGGAACGTGCCTGAGCTGAACCATCCCGATGGCGAGATGCTCGATCACATCGCGTCCGCCCTCGGCGGCGACAGGAATGCGCGCCTCGCCAAGCGGCTGGTCTATGACGAACAGGTCGCCACCAGCGTCAATGTCGGCAATCCGCAGAGCGAGATCGCCGGCCAGTTCCGCATTGTGGTGACGGCCAAGCCCGACGCAGACCTCGCGAAGATCGAAGCCGCCATCAACGAGGAGGTGGCCCGCATCGTCGCCACCGGCCCGACGCAGGCGGAGATCGACAAGAACATCGTCCAGTCCGTCTCCGGCATGATCAGCGGTCTCGAGAGTACGTCTGACAAGGCGGCCCAGCTTGCCCAGTGGCAGATGATTTCCGGCGAGCCCGATGGCTGGAAGGCCTCGCTCGAACGGCTCGAAGGCGCAACGCCCGCCGCTGCGCGGGCTGCCGCCGCCCGCTGGCTCACGCGCGGCTCGTACACGCTCACCGTGCTGCCGTTCGGCAACCCGAAGGCGTTCAGCGCGGCCGTTGACCGCTCGAAGATGCCGCTCCCGGGCGCCGTCGCAGACACGGCTTTCCCGGCCTTCCAGACCTCGACGTTGTCCAACGGCATGAAGGTCTACCTCGTCGAACGGCACGACGCCCCGCAAGTCAGCGTGTCGATGGTGGTCGACACCGGCTATCCCGGCGACCCCACCGCCATCCGCAACGGCCTCGGCGGTCTCACCGCTAACATGATGGACGAGGGCACGACGACGCGCTCGGCGCTGCAGATCGCCGACGAAGTCGATCGCCTTGGCGGCTATGTCGGCACGGGCGGCGGCGGCGAACAGTCCGTGGTCGAGTTCAGCGCACTCACGCCAACCGTCGATCGTGTGATGGCGATCTGGGCCGATGTCCTGCGTAATCCCGCCTTCGCCGAAGGAGACTTCGCGCGCATCCAGGCCCAGACCGTGCAGGGCATCCAGCAACAGCTCAGCAATCCGGCCTCCATCGGTCAGCGCGTGATGTCGCGCATGCTGTGGGGCGACGATCATCCCTATGGCCGCATCGTCTCGACCGCCGACATCTCGGGCCTCAAGCCGTCGGATGCTGCCGCCTTCCACAAGGCCTGGTACGGCCCCAACAACGCGACGCTCTTCGTCGTCGGTGACACCACGCTTGCCGAGATCACGCCGAAGCTGGAAGCGGCGCTGGCCGGCTGGGGCATTGCGCCCAGCAAGGCGACGACCGTCGCCAACGTCGCGCGGCCGACCAAGCCCATCGTCTACATCGTTGATCGTCCGGACTCGGTGCAGTCGACCATCCTGGTCGGAACGCCCCAGCCGCCGCGCAATCCTGCGGAAGACACGCGCGTCTCGGCCTTCAACGCGCTGTTCGGCGGTAACTTCACCAGCCGCGTGAACATGAACCTGCGCGAAGACAAAGGCTGGTCCTACGGCGCCCGGTCGCAGGTCAGCGGCGGACGCGGCCCGCGTACCTTCATGATCTCGGCCCCGGTGCAGACCGACCAGACCAAGGGCGCGCTCGCCGAACTCCGCAAGGAGCTCACCGATATCGTCGGCCGCAAACCGCCAACGGCCTCTGAACTCGACACCGTGCGCACCAACACGCTGCTCGGGATGCCCAGCCGGTGGGAAACCTCCGGCGCGGTCATCAATTCGTTGATGGACATCCACCAGTTCAACCTGCCGGCCGACTACTGGTCCAACTACGCCAGCACCTATCGCGCGGCGACCCCCGCCGAAATCGAAGCGATGGCCAAGCGCATCATCCCCGACCAGAACCACGTCTGGGTCATCGTCGGCGACCGCGCCAAGATCGAGAAGGGCATCCGCGAACTCAACCTCGGTGAAATCCGCATCGTCGATGTGGACGGAAATCCGGTTCAGTAGTCAGCGCTCAGGCTACGAGCCAGCCCCTGGTGTCATTCCCGACGCACGCGCAGCGTGCGAGCCGGAACCCAGGGGCCGTGCGCACCGGTGCTTGAAGCTCCTGGGTTCCCGCTCTCCGCCCTTCGGGCTCCGGCGGGAATGACAACCAGTGTTCAGGCAGGCAAAGCAGCGCTACTTCGCCTTCTTGGCGACGCTGGCATCGCCTTCGCCCGGCTTCGGCTTGCGCCTGCGGATGCGCAGTGCATGGCGCAGGCGCGCGAGACGCTTCCAGAAGCGGCGGCGTTCAGGCACGGGCAGGGGTTCGAGATTGTTGACGAACTGCTCGGCGCAGGCGCGCCACGAATAGGTCTCGGCGTATGTGCGGGTCGTCGCGCGCGAACAGGCCAGCGCCTCGTGGCAGGCCTTCGCAAGATCATCGTTCACCGCGCCGGCGCCTGTACCGGGTATAAGGTCGCGGGGTCCCGGCACGTTGAAGCCCGCCACCGGCGTTCCCGCCGCCATCGCCTCAAGGATCACCAGTCCAAACGTGTCGGTTAGACTCGGAAAGACGAAGCAATCGGCATTCGCGAAACACGACGCCAGCTCCTCGCCCTGCTTCACGCCAAGGAAGTGCGCGTCGGTGTGCTTGGCCTTGAGCGCTTCAAGCTGCGGCCCGTCGCCAACCACCACCTTCGTTCCGGGCAGGTCTGTATCAAGAAACGCTGCGATGTTCTTCTCGACCGCCACGCGGCCGACATTCAGCCAGATCGGTTGCTTCATGCCCGCGAACGGCCCGCGATCATCCTTGCGCTTCGCAGGATGGAAAAGGTCGGTGTCCACGCCACGCGACCACGGCACAAGGTTCTTGAAGCGGTTCTTCTCCAGCTCGTCCCGCATGGACGGCGTCGCCACCATCACGCGACCAGAGTATTTGTGGAACTCGCGAACGTATTTGTATCCCGCCCATGTCGGCACAAAGAAAAAGCGCGCTGAAATATATTCGGGAAAGCGTGTGTGGTACGCGGTCGTGTACGGAAACTTGTGGCGCAGGCACACCGCGCGCGCCGCCCAGCCCAGCGGGCCTTCGGTGGCGATGTGCACGGCATCCGGCTTGAACTCGAGGAAGCGCTCCTCGATCACCCGCTTGGCGCCGAAGGCGAGCTTGATCTCTGAATAGGTCGGCAGCGGAATCGTCTTGAAGCCGTTGGGCGAGACGATGTCCCACGTATGGCCCATCTGCTCGCACTCGGTGATCACGCGCTTCATGGTGCGCACAACGCCATTGACCTGCGGGTCCCAGGCATCTGTTACGAGCATGATGCGCATGGTGCGGCGCGAATCCTCTTTTGGGGCCGGTCGCCGGCCGCCGCCTGATTACGGTCCGCGACGCGCTACGTCCATGGCTGGCTCAAAATAGGGCGGCGCGCCCGGATCGGGCCAGGGAATCAGGGAAGATTCAGCGGGGCTTCATAGCGCTCGCCCGCGCGGGTTTCGACGCGCAGGGGCTTTTCCTTGCCCACAGGGAAAAGCGGCTTGATCTGTCCGAACAGGCGGGAAGCGTCCGCATCGGTCTTCGTGTCCACGCACAGTGTAATCTCGCCTCCGCGACCCCACGGCTCGCGGACGATTCCCGCAACGCCCATGTCGCCGGCCAGCAGTGCGTCGACCTTTTCCAGCACGCCACGGTCAATGCCGGTGCCGATGCTGGCAAATTCAACCTTCAGGTCGCAGCCATCCTGCGGCCCCGCCGCGTCCTGCGCCGGCGGCGCCGTGCAGCCGGCAAGAAATAGCGCGAGGAGGGCGGATCGGAGCATCATCATGTGGAGGTGGCCCTCGTCTTGAGAGTTTCAAGTTGATCCGGCGCCAGCACACCGGCAGATATGCCACTCCACACCATGGTGTCGCACATGCCGCAATCCCGTTCTTCCAGCGTTCAGGCGTCCAGCCTGCAGTCGCCCGACCTGCTCGACAGCGGCAAGTATGAAGATGAGGCGATCCGGATCGAGGCCCTGTTGGCCAATCCCGTGCTGGACGCCGTCGAACGCCGCGCCGCCGCCACCGCCGCGCGCGACATCGTCGTGAAAGCCCGCGCCGAGACGCAGCACTCCGGCGTCATGGAAAGCTTTCTCGAAGAGTTCGGCCTGTCGAACCCGGAGGGCCTCGCCCTCATGTGTCTCGCCGAAGCGCTGCTGCGCGTGCCCGACGCGGACACGGCAGATGCGCTGATCGCTGAGAAGATCACATCAGGCGATTGGGGTGATCACAATGGCAAGTCGGACTCGCTGCTTGTCAACGCCTCCACCTGGGGCCTGATGCTGACGGGCCGCGTCGTGCGACCACCGGAGGACGCAACCGACAATCCCGGCGGCTTCATTTCTCGTATGGTGAGACAAGCTGGCGAGCCCGTGATCCGCGCCGCGATGATGCAGGCTATGCGCATCATGGGCGGACAATTTGTTATGGGGCGGACAATTGAAGAGGCGCTCAAGCGCGGCCAGCGCAATGTGAAGAAGGGCGAGGCCGCTTCCCATTCCTTCGACATGCTGGGCGAGGGCGCACGCACCACAGCCGACGCCCGCCGCTATTTCGAAAGTTACGCCAACGCCATCGGCGCGGTCGGCAAGGCGAAGACCGGCTCTACGCCCGAAAATTCCGATGGCATTTCGGTGAAGCTATCCGCGCTCCACCCGGCCTATCGCGCCGTGCAGGGCGGGCGCATCCATCGCGAGCTTTATCCGATGGTCGCCGAACTCGCGAAGCTGGCGGCCAGCCACAACATCAACTTCACGCTCGACGCTGAGGAAGCCGACCGCCTCGCCCTGTCGCTGTCGCTTCTGGAGCGCCTCTGCCGCGAAACTGACACCGCGAAATGGACCGGCCTCGGCCTCGCCGTGCAGGCCTACCAGAAACGCGGCACAGCCACCGTCGCCTGGCTCGGCGATCTCGCACGCGAGACCAACCGCCGCCTGATGGTGCGCCTCGTCAAAGGCGCCTACTGGGACAGCGAGATCAAGCGCGCCCAGGTCGATGGCCAGCCAGACTATCCGGTATTCACCACCAAGCAGGCGACCGATGTTTCCTATCTCACCTGCGCCGACGCGCTGCTGCGCACCGGCCCGTCGATCTACGCCCAGTTCGCCACGCACAACGCGCACTCGCTGGCCTCCATCGAACTGATGGCCAAACGCGCTGGCCGCAACGACTACGAGTTCCAGCGCCTGCACGGCATGGGCGGTCCGCTCTACAAGGCGGCCGGCCGCGAGCGCTCCGTGCGCATCTACGCACCCGTCGGCGCGCACCAGGACTTGCTGCCCTATCTCGTGCGCCGGCTGCTGGAGAACGGCGCCAACACGTCCTTCGTCCACTCCTTCCTTGATGGCGACGTCCCCGCTGAGCGCATCGCCACCGATCCCTACACGCTGCTGTCGGCCGCCCCCGCGCGCCATCCGCGCATCCCGCCGCCGCCCAAACTCTACGGCCCCGCACGCACCAATTCGAGCGGCCTCGACTACAGCCAGAAAGCCGTGCGCGATCGCATCCACGGCGCCGTCGCAAAGCTGGATGCAGCGGGCGTCGCGGCTGCCGGTTCCATCATCGACGGCAAACCCGCCGGCGCGGGTGCCGATCCCGCAAAGGCGCCTGCCGATCTGAGCCGCGTCGTCGCGAAAGTAAGCTCCGCCACGCAGGCAGACGTGGACGCGGCCTACTCATACGCCTGCGCCTTCCAGCCGGAATGGAATGCGATGGGCGGCGCGAAGCGCGCCGAAATCCTCGAAGCCATGGCGAACGCCATGGAGCGCGACACCGATCACCTGATCGCCATCCTCGCTCGCGAAGGCGGCAAGACGCTCGATGACTGCATCGCCGAGGTCCGCGAGGCGGTGGACTTCTGCCGCTACTACGCGCTCGACGCCGAACAGAAATTCCGTGGTGTTGAGACGCTGCCCGGCCCTGCAGGCGAAACCAATGGCCTCGAAATGATGGGCCGCGGCGCCTTCGTATGCATCAGCCCGTGGAATTTCCCGCTCGCCATTTTCACCGGCCAGATCGCCGGTGCGCTGGCCGCAGGCAACACCGTGCTTGCAAAGCCCGCCGAACAGACGCCGCTCATCGCGGCCGAAGCCGTGAAGCTGTTCCATCAGGCCGGCCTGCCTGTCGAAGCGCTCCACCTGCTGGTTGGCGACGGCAAGGTCGGCGCGCTGCTCACCGCTGATCCCCGCTGCGCTGGTGTCGCTTTCACCGGCTCCACCGAAGTCGCGCGCATCATCAACCGCACGCTCGCCGCCAAGGATGGTCCGATCGTTCCGTTGATTGCAGAGACCGGCGGCCTCAATGCCATGTTCTGCGACACCACCGCCCTGCGCGAGCAGGTGGTGGACGATGTCGTCATGTCCGCTTTCCGCTCGGCGGGCCAGCGTTGCTCGGCGTTGCGCGTGCTCTTCCTGCCGCATGAAACTGCAGACGACACTATCGAGATGATGAAGGGCGCCATGGACGTGCTTGTCATCGGCGACCCCGCCGACGCTGCAACGGACGTCGGCCCGATCATCGACGCCGAAGCGCGCGGCCTGCTCGACGCGCACCTCGAACGCATGAACCCCGTCGCAAAGGTGTGGCAGCGCGACATCGGCGCCCTGCGCGAGAAGGGTATGTTCTTCGGCCCCGCCATTGTGGAGCTGCAATCCATCGACCAGCTTGACCGCGAAGTCTTCGGCCCCGTCCTCCACGTCGTGCGCTACGATCCCGACGATATCGCAACTGTCGGCGGCGCACTCTCGGCCAAGGGCTATGGCCTCACGCTCGGCGTGCATTCACGTCTCGAAGGCTTCGCAGAGAAAGTGAAGGCGCATGTCCGCGCCGGCAACGTCTACGTGAACCGCTCGATCATCGGCGCCGTCGTCGGCGTGCAGCCCTTCGGCGGCTCGGGCCTCTCAGGCACGGGTCCGAAAGCCGGCGGGCCACACTATGTCGCGCGCTTCGCAACCGAGCGCGCGATCACGGTGAACATCGCCGCCCAGGGCGGCGACCCGACGCTTCTGAACCTCTAGGCTCAGCCCTTCGGAGAAAGGCGCCAGATCTCGCCATTGGCGTCGTCGGTTAGGATGTAGAGCAGGCCATCCGGTCCCTGCCGCACGTCGCGGATGCGCTTGCACTTGTCGCGCAGCAGCTTCTCCTCGCCGACCACGCGGCCGTCCTCCATCTTCAGGCGGATCAGCTGCATTCCCGAAAGCCCGCCGGCGAAGACATCGCCCTTCCACGCCGGGAACTTGTCGCCCGAATAGACCGCCATGCCCGACAGCGCGACCGACGGCGTCCAGAAATAGACCGGCTGTTCCATGCCGGCCATCTGCGTCAGCCCGCCATTCAGAAGCTTGCCGTCATTGTCGCGACCATACGAGATCAGCGGGAAGCCATAGTTGCGTCCCGCGTGCACGATGTTGAGTTCGTCCCCGCCACGCGGCTCGTTCTCGATCGACCACAGCTCGCCCGTCACAGGATGAATGATCATCCCCTGCGGATCGCGAAAGCCCACAGCCCAGATTCCAGCGTCTGCACCCTTCGAGGCGACAAACGGATTGTCCCCCGGCACGCTTCCGTTCGGATTGAGGCGCAGCACCTTGCCCTGCGGGCTCGCCATGTTCTGCACTGTCACATACGGCGTGATCACTTCCGCCGTGTGGATGTAGAGTCGCCCATCGCCGCCCTGCACGACGCGGCGCGGGATCATGCCCGCCTGTTCGCGCAGGATGGTGTAGTTCTCGAGGCTCTTCTCATCGGCCGAAAGCTTCGCGCTGACGATGTATCCCGTCGGCGGCTTTCCTTCCGGCGTCGTGACGAAGGCGAGATAGACAGTGCGATTGTATGCGAAATCCTGATCAAGGATCACGTCATGCATGCCCAGCAGGCGGATCGCGTTCTTGATCGCCGGCGTGCCGGTCACCGGCGTCGAGGTCTTGCCCTCAGCCGATACTACGCGCAGGCCTTCGCCGCGGATCGTCACGAGGTAATTGCCCGACGGCAGGAAGGCCAACGCCCACGGGTTCGGCAGGCCCGACGCCACCACATCCAGCGTGAAATTGTCTGACGCAGTCAGGCGCGGCGCGCGCGTCTGGTCGGGAAAGAGCGGGGTGGGGCGATAATCATCCGCCACATTGCGCGGCGTGCCGCATGCCTCCAGCGAGAGCTGGTCTTCCTCGAACACCTTCGCCAGCAGTTCCGGCGATGGCTTGGCCGACGTGCCCTGGCCGATGGCGGCCGGCGCAAGGACAGGCCCCGCCAGCATTGTGGTGGCAAGGCAAAGGAACAGGCGTTTCATGGCGTTCTCCCGCGGACGACTCACGCGTGTGGTGGTCCGTCTAGTCACAGGCTTCTATGGGACGCTGCATTGCGACGCACTTCAAGACAGCGCGAAGCAGGACTAGAAGGAATCACTGGCATACCCCCGGCACATGCAGGGACTTGCCTTCGGGAAGGGCAAACCCCTTGGGCGATATATCCCAGAACGGACCGCCGGTGCGTGGATCCTCGGCCGTTGTCGAGGCGGACGCCGCATACGACAAGTTCGTCGAAGACAACCTGCGCCGGAACTATATCGGCCACTTCATGCACGGCATGCTGGGGATGACCGGCTTCCGGTTGGTCAACACGCCCACCTTTGTTCCGGCCTACCTCCACTCGATCTCGGGATCGGACTTCTGGGTCGGCATCGGAACCAGCCTGCAACAGCTGGGCATGATCGTCTCGCCCATCGTCGGCGCTTCGCAAATCGAACACCGCAAAAAGGTCATGCCGATCTCGGTCACGCTGGGCCTGCTCATGCGGCTGCAGATCCTCGGTCTTGCGATCTCCGGCTGGTTCATGGCCGGCCCACCCGCGCTGTTCTTTGCGTTACTATTCCTGTTTCTGCTCGGCCTGTTCCAAGGGCCACAGCGCGTGGCGTTCCAGCTGCTCCTCGCGAAGGTGATCCCGATCCGCCTGCGCGGCCGTCTGCAGGCGTGGCGCAATCTTATCGGCGGGCTGATCGCGGCGCTGCTGTCCTACTTCGCCGGATCGTGGCTGGTCGCGAACCACGTCTGGGGCAATGGCTACGCCACCACCTTCTTCGTCTCCTTCGTCCTCACCAGCCTCGGGCTCACGGCGCTGCAGGTCATGATGCGCGAGCCCGAGCCGCCCACGGTGCGCGCACGCACGCGCCTGCGCGACCGGGTGAAGGATTTTCCGGCGCTCCTGCGCGAGGACAAGGGCTTCGCCTGGTTCATGGTGGCGCGCACCTTCGTCATGGGCTCGCGCATCGGCCAGCCTTTCCTGTTTCTCTATGCCGCTTATGTACTAGGCGTCAGCGCCGAGATTGATCCTGTGCGGTTCGGCACGACACTCGCTGTTCTGTCCTTCGCCTACATGGGTGCGGACACGATAACCAACCTCATCTGGGGTTACCTGTCAGACCGGCAGGGCTTCCGCTCCACCTTCCTGCTGTCGACGGGGATCAACATCCTCGGGGTCGCCGCCATGATGCTGTGCAATTCGATCGAGACGTTCGCGCTGGCCTTCTTCCTCATCGGGGCGGGGCAGTCGGGCTTTCAGATGTCGACTGCCAACATCGTGCTCGAATACGGCCACCCGCACGACGTGCCGATGCGTATGGCGCTGTCGAATACGGCGGAGGGCGCGGTTGGCGCGGTTGCCCCGCTCATCGGCGCCGGGCTCGTCATCGTGTGGGGATACGAAGCGGCGCTATGGGCGACGGTGGGCGCGATGGCGGTCGCGCTAGCCATTGGCGTTGTCAAAATGGAAGAGCCGCGCAGGCGAGCTGGGCGTTAGGCTCAGCCGCCTTCGGCTGATTGGCGCCGCACATAGCGTTGCTCGGCCTGTTCCAGAAGATCCATCAGTTCGTCGGCAGGGGTCTCTTCGACGGGAAAGCGTTCACGCAGCGAAGGGGAGTACGCGCGCGTGAACCTGAGGACGTTGGTTCGTTTGGGGGGCGGCTGATCGTCGGTCATTTTGTTCTCGTTGACGTTTCTTGTGACGGCATGTGTGACGAGCGTGCCATGCGCTGTAGACGCCCGGCGGGCATCAAAGTTCCACCCGTGGGCCGCCGTGCCGCACGTCCTATGCTGGCTCCAACGAAAACGGCGCGATTCCATGAGGAATCGCGCCGTTAATGTTTGTAGGCTTTGAGGCCTACTTGATCTTGGCCAGCTCGGCATCGAGTTCGGCGAGCTTCGCATCGGTCAGCATTTCCGGCACGAAACCTTTGACCATGTCCGGCGTCATCTGGAGCGCCTGCTCGAGTTCCGGAGCTTCAGACATGCCCGGGAACACCTTGTCCAGGGCGGCTTTGGCTTCCGGGCTTTCGATCAGGGCGGCGAAGGTCGACGTCTTGGTCGAGAACTTCGGTGCGTCCTGAGCGACGGCGAGGGGGGACACGGCCACGGCGAAAGCGGCGGCCACGAGAAGTTTGCGGATCATGGGTCTCTCCTATTGGCTGCCGTAACCCGGCCAGCGCGAGGGGAGTTCCATACATGACCCGGAGGGAAACCGTCCAGTACCCCTTGGCAGTCGCCACGGACTGGTGATCGGCCCCGTCCGCCGTAGGGGTTAGCCCTTGAAGGCTGAGCCGCGGCCGTCCTTCTTGCGCGCTTCCATGTCAGCCAGCAGCACGTTGATGCGGCCGATCAGCTTGTCGATGTCGCCATTGTTGCGGTCTAGAAAGCTGACGAACTGCGCCTGCTGTTCCTGCGCCAGCCACAGGATCGACCCGCCCAGTTCGATGCCCACATCGCGCACCCGATAGGTCTTGCCATCGTTCGACAGCAGCACGTCCCAGTACACTTTCGTGTCCTTGCCCGTTTGCGAGCTGCGGATCACCGACTCAACCGTTGAACGTTGCGGGCCGTCATCCTTGGACCCGGTCACGTGAATTGCCTGGCCGCGGAACTGGTCGAAGTGAACCTGGTAGACTTCAAGCGCATAGGTCTCGAAAGCCTTGTAGTAGCGGTTGAACTCCGCATCGCTCAGCGAGCGGGCCTTCACGCCGATCACGCGCTTGGCGATAGCCTGCATGTTGGCGAACTGGTTCATGAACTGGCCGAACTTCGCTTCGCGCTGTTCCGGCGTCAGCGTGCGATCATTCAGAGCCGACAGCGCCGAGTTGGCGTTTGCCTGCACGAACGTCTCGGCCTTCTTGTCTGCGAACGCCGATGGCGCGGCGAAAGTCAGGGCAAGCGCAGCGGCGATAATGCCGAACAGTTTCATGATAGCCTCCACGCGAACCCGCTTCGGGCGCCCGCTCAAAAGTCTAGTTCGTCATCCATCAGATCTGGGGCGTCATTCGGCTCTTCATAAGGAATTCCGATGTCTGCAGCCCTTGTGCGGCCATACAAGCGCCGCACTGTGGTATAGGGGTCGATCTGCTGATCCAGTTCGTCGGTTGCCTCGAGCGCGCCTTCGCGGGCATCCACACCCCAGATCACGAATGTGCCGGCGCGGATGGCGTCGTCGTTCTCGAATTCGGGATAGTTGAGCGGGTTGAGCGCAAGATCGCCGCCCATGCCCGTCAGGTCGCGCGGGTTCGTCGGCCCGATCAGCGGCAGCACCAGGAACGGCCCCGAATCGACGCCCCAGGCGCCGAGCGTCTGGCCGAAGTCTTCCTTCGTCCGCTGAATGCCGACCGCCGAAGCCGGGTCGAATATGCCGGCAAGGCCGATGGTGGAATTGATCAGGAAGCGGCTCACCGTCGCCCCGGCGTCGGGCAGCTTGCCCTGCAGGACATGGTTCACGGCGGTCAGCGGCTCGCCGAGGTTCGAGGAGAAATTACCGACGCCTTCGCGGATCGGCTCGTTGGTGACCGCCCGATAGCCCTGCGCCACCGGCTTGATGATCGCCCGGTCAACGCCGTCGTTGAAAGCAAACATCTGACGGTTGAAATCCTCGTAGGGATCGTCCGGGTTCGGACCGGCCGTGATGCACCCCGAAAGGCTGAATGCGGCCAGCATTGAAGCTGCGCCCGGCAGGATGGCCTTGAAGGTTGTCATGTCGGGGCGCTCCCAGCCTCGGTGGCGATATGTGTAGTCACGCCGATCAAGTCAACGCCCGTTGACTTGAGAATCCCGGCTTATGCGACGCCGAGCATATCTCGGGCCATGGCAACAGCATGGCGTGCGGCCCATCGGCCACAGCTTGCAGGTCATATAAAGATATGTTTATATGATTAAATGGAACTCGCAAGTCTCGCAGACCTCGTTGTGCAGCTCCGCGCCGCCGGCGAGGCGACGCGTGCGCGAATCCTCGTGCTTCTATCGCACGGCGAGCTGTCCGTGGGCGAGCTTGCGCAGGTCCTGAACCAGAGCCAGCCCCGCCTGTCGCGCCACCTCAAATTCCTCACCGGCGCCGGCCTGGTCGAACGCCTGCCCGAAGGCGCATGGGTCTTCTATCGCCTGCCGGGGGAAGGGCGGGCGCGCTCCCTCGTCGACGGGCTGATCGCCGGGATTGATCCCGCCGACCCTGAAATCCAGCGCGACCTCGCCCGCCTGCGCGAAGTGAAAGGCGAGCGTGTCGCCGCCGCCGACGCCTATTTCGGGCGCGTCGCCGAACACTGGGACGAGTTGCGCGCGCTGCACTACTCCGACGCCGAGATCGAGAAGGCCGTGCTCGCCGCCGCTGGCGCTGGCCCCTTTGACCTCGTGGTCGATTTCGGCACGGGCACCGGCCGCATGCTGGCGCTCTTCTCGGGCCTCGCGCGCCGCGTCGAGGGGATCGACCTGTCCCACCAGATGCTCACCGTCGCGCGCTCAAAGCTGGAAGCCGCCGGCGCCGCCAACGCCCATGTGCGCCACGGCGATGCAACCGCGACGCCCTATCCGGACGGCTGCGCCAGCCTCGTCATCATCCACCAGGTGCTGCACTTCCTCGACGATCCCTCCCGCGCCCTGCGCGAGGCTGCGCGTGTGCTGCGTCCCGGCGGCCGCGTTGTCGTCGTCGACTTCGCTCCGCACACGCTCGAACACCTGCGCGAGCAACATGCCCACCGCCGCCTCGGTCTCAGCGAGGCGGACCTTTCCGGGTGGGGCGAGAAGGCGGGCTTTGCGTCGACCTTTTCGAAGACCTTCGCCGCTCCCAACGGGGAGAAGGGCATCTCAGTCATGGTGTGGGCCGCCGACGTGGCCAAGTCCGCCAAGAGGTCAGCCGCATGAGCAGGTCGTCAACCGTCTCCTTCGAATTCTTCCCGCCCAAGACGCCCGACATGGAGGCGAAGCTCTGGGATTCGGTGAAGCGGCTCGAGCCGCTTAGTCCGTCCTACGTGTCGGTCACCTACGGCGCCGGCGGCTCCACGCGCGAGCGCACTCACGGCATCGTCAAGCGCATGGCCGAAGAGACGAAGCTAAATCCCGCCGGTCACATCACCTGCGTCGCCGCGACCAAGGGCGAGATCGACCAGGTGCTCAAGGATTACTGGGAAGCTGGCGTCAAACGCGTCGTCGCCTTGCGCGGCGATCCCACCGCCGGCATTGGCACGAGGTACGAACCCCATCCGGGAGGCTATGCCTATGCCAGCGATCTGATCGCAGGCGCCCGCCGCATCGCCGACTTCGACATTTCCGTCGGCTGCTATCCCGAAGTGCATCCAGATGCGCCGTCGCTGAAGGCCGAGATCGACAACCTCAAGCGCAAGTTCGACGCCGGCGCCACGCGCGCCATCACGCAGTTCTTCTTCTACCCGGACGTCTTCTTCAAATTCCTCGACCAAGCCCGCGCCGCCGGCATCACGCAGCCCATCGTGCCGGGCATCATGCTTCAGTCGAATTTCAAGGGCCTGCAGCGCATGGCCAACCTCTGCAACACCGCCATCCCCGCGCGCATCGCCGAACTCTACGAAGGCCTCGATGGCGACGCCGAAACCCGCGACCTCGTCACCGCCCACGTAGCCGCTGATCTGTGCCAGCGCCTGGCGGAGCAGGGCGTCGACCATTTCCACTTCTACACAATGAACCGCGCGGGCCTGTCGCTCTCCACCTGCCGCCTGCTCGGCATCAAGCCAGCAGCGCTGCCGTCATGAGCGATCCCGCAATCCGCATCGCACTCGTCACGCTCGGGGTCGAGGACCTCGCGCGCGCCGCCGCCTTCTATGAGGCGATGGGCCTGAAGCGTTCGCGCGCCTCGCAGGAGACGATCTATTTCTACGACATGGACGGCGTCGTGCTGGCGCTTTTCCCGAATGACATGCTGGCCGAAGACGCCGGCGTTCCCGCCGAAGGTCACGGCTTCCGCAGCCAGACGCTCGCCTGGAATGTACCCGACGCTACAACGGTCGACGCCGCCTTTGCGCGCGTCATCGCAGCAGGCGCCGTCAGCCTCAAGCCTCCCTACAAGACTTCATGGGGCGGCTATGTCGGCCACTTCGCTGACCCGGATGGCCACCTCTGGGAAGTCGCCCACAACCCGTTCTTCCCGCTCTCCCCCAGCGGCGCCGTATCGGTTCCGCCACCTCGCGAAGGAGTCAAGAAATGACCCGCGCCGAACGCATTGCGAAACTCAAGGCTGCCGCGAAAGAACGCATCCTGATCCTCGATGGATCATGGGGCGTCATGTTCCAGAAGATGGGCCTCACCGAAGCCGACTATCGCGGCGATCGCTTCGCCACGCATGCCGGCCAGATGAAGGGCAATAACGACATCCTGTGCCTCACGCGGCCCGATCTCGTGGCGCAGCTTCACACAATGTACTTCGAAGCCGGTGCCGACATCTCGGAAACGAACACCTTCTCCGCCACCACCATCGCGCAGGATGACTACAAGCTCGACGCCAAGGCGGTGTGGGACATCAACTATGAAGGCGCCCGCATCGGCCGCGAAGTCGCCGACCGCGTCACCGCAAAACAGCCAAGCAAGCCGCGCTTCCTCGCCGGCTCGATGGGCCCGCTCAACAAGATGCTGTCCATGTCCTCGGACGTGAACGATCCCGGCGCGCGCCTTGTCGATTTCGACGAGGTCTACCACGCCTATCGCGACCAGGTCCGCGCCCTGAACGAGGGCGGGGTGGACCTCTACCTGATCGAGACCATCACCGACACGCTCAACTGCAAGGCCGCCATCAAGGCGATCATGGACCTCGAAGCTGAAGGCCTCGAGCACCTCCCGATCTGGATCTCCGGCACGATCACCGACCGCTCGGGTCGCACGCTCTCGGGCCAGACGACCGAAGCCTTCTGGAACTCCGTGAAGCACGCCAAGCCCTTTGCCGTTGGCTTCAACTGCGCGCTCGGCGCAGACCTGATGCGTCCCTTCATCGCCGAGATGTCGCGCGTCGCCGACACGCTGGTCGCAGCTTACCCCAATGCTGGCCTGCCCAACGAAATGGGCCAGTACGACGAACAGCCTCACGAGACCGCGCACTCGGTTGAACAGTGGGCGAAGGAAGGCCTCGTCAATATCCTTGGCGGCTGCTGCGGCACCACGCCCGACCACATCCGCCACGTCGCGGAATCCGTGAAAGGCGTCACCCCGCGCCAACCGCCCGTGCGACCTCACGCCCTGCGCCTCGCCGGCCTCGAACCGTTCGAGTTGGCCTGATGGCCAAGTTCTACGACAGACTCGAAGACAAGCACGTCGCCTTCATCAAGGCGCAGAAGATGTTCTTCGTCGCCACCGCGCCCCTATCGGATGCCGGCCGCGTGAACCTCTCGCCCAAGGGCTATGACAGTTTCCGCATCATCGGCCCCAACCGTATCGCCTATGCCGACCTCGGCGGCTCGGGCGCTGAAACGCTGGCGCATGTGCGCGAGAACGGCCGCATCACCTTCATGTTCTGCGCCTATGAAGGCGCGCCCAACATCATGCGCCTTTATGGGCGTGGGCAAGTGATGCAGTTCAACGATCCGGGCTTTGCCGAAGAGATCGCGAAATTCCCGCCCGGCCACGAACGCGCCCGCGACATCATCTTCGCAGACATCACGCAGGTGCAGGACAGCTGCGGCTGGGCCGTGCCCTTCATGGAGTTCAAGGGCGAACGCGACCAGCTGCGCCGCTACATCGACCACATGGACCTCGACGCCTGGCACGAAAGCCGCCTGACCAAGAATGCGCAAAGCATCGACGGCTTGCCGGGCCTGCAACGCACGAAGGCTGCAGAATGATACGATTTGTCGGAATTGCTGTTGCGGGTCTCGCGCTCAGCGGATGTGTGATCGCCGATGTGACGGAGATCGCAGAAACATCCGCGCCTGCCGCTATTCAGCGCCAGTATGCATCGCCGACCGCGTTCTACGCCAAGCACATCATCATCCCGCCGGGCTACGCCACCATCCGCCTGCCGGGCATCATTCCCGACGCAGATGCCTTTGACGCCGATACGGAGGCGCAGGCTGAGAGCGTGTTCGCCAAGATCGCCGCCGCGCTGAAGGAAGCGGGCGCCAGCGAGGCGGATGTCGTCGCCATGACCGTCTATCTCGTCGCGCCGAAGGCGGGCGTGGGCATGGATTTTGACGGCATGATGCGCGCCTATTCGCGGCGCTATGGCAGCGAGACACAACCAAACCGCCCGGTGCGCTCGACCGTCGAGGTTGCCGGGCTTGTGCGGCCCGGCGTCCTCGTGGAAATCGAAGTCACCGCCGCCGTGCCCGCCTCCCGTTAGAACACCAAGACAAGTATCCAGCGTATGACCCAATCCACTGCCAATTTTATCAACATCGGCGAGCGCACGAACGTCACCGGATCGGCGGCGTTCAAGAAGCTCATCGTCGAGGGCAACTTTGCCGAGGCGGTCAACGTCGCGCGACAGCAGGTGGAAAACGGCGCGCAGATCATCGACGTCAACATGGACGAAGGCCTGCTGGATTCGAAAGCCGCGATGCGCACCTTCCTGCGCCTCATCGCCGCCGAGCCCGACATCGCCAAGGTCCCGATCATGGTCGACTCGTCCAAATGGGACGTGATCGAAGAGGGTCTCAAGAACGTCCAGGGCAAGGCGATCGTCAACTCGATCTCGATGAAGGAAGGCGAGGCCCAGTTCCTCGACCAGGCCCGCAAGGCGTTGAGCTACGGCGCCGCTGTCGTCGTCATGGCGTTCGACGAACAGGGGCAGGCGGACACTGCCGCGCGCAAGTACGAAATCTCGAAGCGCGCCTATGATCTGCTGGTCGGCATCGGCTTCCCGCCGGAAGACATCATCTTCGATCCCAACATCTTCGCCGTCGCCACCGGCATCGACGAACACAACAACTACGCCGTTGATTTTTTCGAGGGCGTGCGCATGATCAAGCAGAACCTGCCTTACGCGCGCACGTCTGGCGGTCTCTCCAACGTCTCCTTCTCCTTCCGCGGCAACGAGCCCGTGCGCCGCGCCATGCACTCGGTCTTCCTCTATCACGCCATCAAGCTCGGCTTCGACATGGCGATCGTGAACGCCGGCCAGCTCGACATCTACGACAACATCGATCCCGAACTCCGCGAGCGCGTCGAAGACGTCATCCTCAACCGCCGTGAGGACGCGACCGACCGCCTGCTGGAGATCGCCGAGCGCTATCGCGGCCAGAAGGGCGAAGTGCAGAAGAAGGATCTTTCCTGGCGTCAGAAGCCGGTGAAGGATCGTCTCGCCCACGCCCTCGTCAACGGCATCACTGAGTTCATCGTCGAAGACACCGAAGCCGCCCGTCTCGAAGTGGAGAGACCGCTCCATGTCATCGAAGGCCCGCTGATGGATGGCATGAACATCGTCGGCGACCTCTTCGGCGCCGGAAAGATGTTCCTGCCGCAGGTCGTGAAATCGGCGCGTGTCATGAAAGCCGCCGTCGCCCACCTCATGCCCTACATGGAGGAAGAAAAACTTCGCACCGGCATGGCCGACAAGTCCAACGGCGTTGTAATCATGGCGACCGTGAAGGGCGATGTCCACGACATCGGCAAGAACATCGTCGGCGTCGTCCTGCAGTGCAACGGCTACAAAGTCATCGACCTTGGCGTGATGGTTCCCGCCGAGAAAATCCTCGAAGCGGCCCAGCGCGAGAACGCCGACATGATCGGCCTATCGGGCCTCATCACCCCCTCGCTCGATGAAATGGTCTACTTCGCCAGCGAGATGCAGCGCCTGGGCATCCACAAGCCGTTGCTGATCGGTGGCGCGACCACGAGCCCAGCGCACACCGCCATCAAGATCGAGCCCATGTTCAAGCATGCGCCAGTCGTGCACGTTCTCGACGCCAGCCGGGCCGTCGGCGTCGTCAGCCAGCTGATCAGCGACGACTCGCGCGACAAGTTCTGGGCCGACATGCGCGAGAAGTACCAGAAGATTCGCGACAGCCGCTCAGGCGGGCAGGCGAAAGCCCGCGTCAGTCTCGACGCCGCCCGCGCCATGGCGCCGCAAATCGTCTGGGCCGGCTACGCGCCGCCCAAACCCTCCTTCCTCGGCACGCGCGCCATCGAGGCCGACCTTGCAACGCTCGCCCGCTACATCGACTGGACGCCATACTTCGCGAGTTGGGATCTCGTCGGCCGCTATCCGATGATCCTCGAAGACGATGTTGTTGGCGAAGCCGCGAAGTCGCTATGGAACGACACGCAGGCGATCCTGCAACGCATGATCGGCGAACAGTGGATCACAGCAAAAGGCGCCGTCGGCTTCTGGCCCGCCAACAGGGCAGGCGACGATGTGATCGTCTGGTCCGACGACACGCGCACGAAGGAAGCCGCCCGTTTCCACACGCTGCGCCAGCAGATGGAAAAGACGAACGAGAAAGGCCAGCTCGCCCTGTCCGACTACATCGCTTCGCAAGGCGCGGACTACATCGGCGGCTTCGCCGTCACCGCCGGCCATGGCGAACTCGAAAAGGCAAAAGAGTTCGTCGACAAGGGCGACGACTACTCCTCCATCATCGTGAAGGCGCTCGCCGATCGATTCGCCGAAGCCTTTGCGGAATACCTGCACGAACAAGTCCGCCGCGAACTCTGGGGCTATGCGCCGGACGAGGCGCTGCCAAACGACGATCTCATCGCCGAGAAATACCAGGGCATTCGCCCCGCGCCTGGCTACCCCTCGCAACCCGACCACACCGAAAAGCAGACCCTGTTCGACCTGCTCGGCGCGACGAAGAAAACCGGCATCGAGCTCACCAGCAGCTTTGCAATGAACCCGCCTGCCTCCGTCTCCGGCATGTACCTGTCGCATCCCGAGGCGGTCTATTTCGCCGTCGGCAGGATCGAGAAAGACCAGGTCGAAGACTACGCCGCCCGCAAGGGCTGGGACCTCGCCACCGCCGAACGCTGGCTGCGTCCGATCCTGAACTATTAGCGTTCTAAACGCGGCGCCGCGCCGCAACCGGTGTTGAGCCAGATCAACAGGAACGTCCGCGCGCGGAGCAACTTGTCCTTATCAAAGGACAAGGACACCTCCCATGCGTATCGTTCGATCCCTCATTCTTGCAACCGGCGCGCTCGCGCTTGCGGGCACTGCCTCCGCGCAGAGCCTGCTCGACAACTTCCAGTTCAAGGTCGGCGTCTCGCTGATCCAGCCGGATGAGTCCGCAACGATTTCCGCAATCGGCGGCACGGTCGACATCTCGGACGAGTATGTCCCCAGCCTCCAGATCGAATACTTCTTCACCGACAACATCTCGGTCGAGCTGCTCTGCTGCATCGCAACGCACGACGTAAGCGCGATCAACACCTCGCTCGGCACGGTCAACCTCGGCGAAGTCTCCCACTTCCCGCCGACCGTTACCGCCAAGTATCGCTGGACAGATTTTGGCGCGTTCCAGCCCTATCTCGGCGCGGGCGTGAACTACACGACCTTCTACGACGACGAGCTGCCGGCTGGCGGCCCGGTCACCTCGATCGAATACGACGACAGCTTCGGCGGCGCCCTGCAGGCTGGCTTTGACTACAAACTCGACGAGCATTGGGCGCTCAACTTCGACGTTCGCAAGATCTGGATCAGCACGGATGTCACGCTGGTCGCTGGCGCAACGATCAACGCAGACGTCGATATCAACCCGCTTGTCGTGACTGTTGCTACTGGATACCGGTTCTAGGCGAAGGCGTCGTCAGGAGCCGAGGACTGGGGCGGGCCAACACCCGCCCCACTTTTTTTGTCCGCCACCGCCCCGCGATAGTTAATATGAGAACAGCTTGCATCCTCCCCCGGGAGTCTGCTTAGGAGGGTAACGAACAGGGTTCACAAACAGGGCCGGGTTCACAAACGAGAAACGTCATCCGCGTTCTATCGCAGGAAGGCGACGACAGGGGACGGACGCGCATGAAGGGCTTCAAGAGCATACTCGTGCTTGCCGCCAGCTCGTTCGCGCTGTCAGCCGCAGCCTTCGCGCAGGAAGCGGTGCAGATACCCGCCTCAGCGGCGACGCCGGAAGGCGTCCAGGTGTTCGAACCCACATTCTTCGCGCGCTTCAATCCGGTGACCGCCGAAGATATGGTGCGCCAGCTCCCGGGTTTCACGGTCGACGAGGGCCAGGACCTGCGCGGCTTTGGGGCGACAGCCGGCAACGTACTGATCGATGGCCAGCGGCCCAGCAGCAAGACCAGCCTTAGGGATGAACTTGGCCGTATCGCCGCGCGTGATGTCCTGCGCATCGAACTCATCCGCGCGTCAGCGGCGGGGGACCTCGATGTAAGAGGATATACCGAACTCGCGAACGTCGTCCTCAAGCCATCCAGCGAGATGGCCGTGTCGACGACCTTTGCAGCTACAGCACGCTGGTATGAGCAAGGCCGGCTCGGTGCGCAGATCGGGGCAACGCGGTCCTGGAAGACAGACAGTTTCGGCTTCCGCCTCGCCGTGCAGGGCACGAATCTGGGCGAGCGCGAAGAGGTCGGGGCCACAGTCCGGAACGCCTTGGGCGTCGTCACCCGCACGCAGGACGAGTTCTATCAGCAACAGGTCACTGAGCTGCTGATCACAGGCGCTGCGAACTGGACGCCCAGCGCGCGCGATACCTTCAACGCAAATTTCCGTATCCTCCCGCGCTGGTTCACCACCAACGCTGCGGCTGAGCCCTTCCTCGCAAACGGGACACCTCTCGGCGCGATCTCCCTTGCCTATGAAGAGAAGGACATCTGGTATGCCGATCTTGGGAGTGACTACGAACACAAATTCGATGGTCAGAACGCGCTCAAGCTGATTTCGGTTAACCGTCTGGTGAACTGGCGTCCGCAACAGGTTCTCACCGTCAGCCTCAATCCGCTCATCGCACCTCAGGCTGATCAGATCGATAACTCGGACAATCGGGCCGGTGAGCATGTCATCCGCGGAGTGTGGACGACACGACCCGATGCGCAGCATACGATCGAGGTCGGCCTCGAAGGCGCCTACAACTACCGGCGTGTAAATCGACAGAGCCTCGTTGGTCCGATCGGCGGGCCATATGCACCGGCCAGCATTCCCGTTGCCTCGACAAAGGTGGAAGAGGACCGTGTGGAACTGTCGATAAATGATGCGTGGCGCGTCAACCAGCAGCTCACGCTCGAGGGAGGTTTCAACTACGAGGCCTCGACCATCAGCCAGACGATCTCGCAGCCGGCGGCGCCTGACGTCGAACGCGATTTCACCTATTCCAAGCCGCGTGTCGTCGCCACATGGCAACCGAACGCGGAAGATCAGTGGCGTTTCTCGCTTGTCCGCGATGTCTCCCAGCTCGACTTCGGCGACTTCGCAACAGGCCTCAACTCGATCAGCACCCAGGCCAACCTCGGTAACCCGCAGCTCGTGCCGGAACAGACCTGGAAGTCCAGCGTGCAATGGAAGCGCCCGCTGGGCGAGAGGGGCTCGCTGTCGATCACCGGATTCTACGACGACATCGAGGACACGCAGGATCTTGTCCAGGTCGCCGGCGTTTGCACCACGCCGGCGCTCACTGCGGGCGCGTGCACATCGGTCGGCAATATCGGCGACGGCAAGCGCTGGGGCGCGCGCATCGAGGCGAGTCTTCCGCTCGACGCGGTCGGCATCGCTGGCGGACTGCTGAAGCTCAATGTCGGCGCGCAGGACTCGGAAGTGACGGATCCCGTCTCGCTGCAGACGCGTCAGATATCCGCCGAACAGGAGTTCGACTGGCTGGTCGACTTCCGGCAGGATATCCCGAGCATGAAGGTTGCCTGGGGCTTCAAGGCGAACACGGTGGGGCCGTTGCCGCAGTATCGCGGCGACCGGCTGGAGATCGTCGAGCCCGGCGATCCAAACCTCGATGTCTTCGTCGAGACGACGGCCTTGCTGGGCGGATTGCTCGTGCGTCTCACGGCAGCGAACGTGCTCGACGCCGAGAAGGATACCGACCGCCTTTATTACGCTCCTCCCACACGTACGCCCGCGTTTCAGGAATTCCGGGTCTCAAAGATGGGCCCCAACCTCACGCTGACTATCGCTGGCGCGTTCTAGCGGCGCCCCAGCACACCCCGCGCCGCGGCGCGTCCCGTGGCGAAGCAGGCTTGCAGCAGGTAGCCGCCCGTCGGCGCCTCCCAGTCCAACATCTCGCCGGCGACGAACACGCGTGGCGCCGCCTTGAGCGAATAGTCGGCATTCACGCTGTCCCAGCTGAGCCCGCCCGCCGTCGATATCGCGCGCTCGATCGGCGCCGCGCCGGTGAGCCGGATACTCGCCTGCTTGATCCGATGGGTCAGCCGCAGCGCGTCAGCCGGAAGCGCCGGTCCACGCTCGTCCTCGCGCAGCAGTCCCGCCGCCGCCGGCGCCAGCCCCGCCTTGCGCAGCCTGTTGCTCAGCGAGTCCTTGCGCCCAGCTTCAAGCCGCTTCGCCAGCGCCTCCATCGCAACGCCCGGCATCAGGTCGATCTCGAGCACCGCTTCGCCATGCGCCGCGATGGCTTCACGCAGGGCGGCTCCAATTGCATAGATCGCGCCGCCCTCGATGCCATAACTGGCGATTATCGCGTCGCCCTGCGCCTCGCGACCGCCAAAGCGGTACACCGCGGCCTTGATCGGCTCGCCCGCGAACTTCTCGCGGAAGATGGGAGACCAGCTCACCGTGAAACCCGAATTCGCCGGCCGCAACGGAGCAACGCCCACGCCCCTCGCGCTTAGTAACTCCACCCAGCTCCCATCCGAGCCCAGCCGCGGCCAGCTCGCCCCGCCCAGCGCGAGCACGACCGCATCGGCTTCTTCGCGCCTCGCACCATCCGGCGTCTCAAACGTCAGCGCCTCGCCATCCCAACCGGTCCAGCGCGAACGCGACACCAGCCCGACGCCAAGGCCACCCAGCCGCGCCAGCCAGGCACGGAGCAGGGGAGACGCCTTCATGGCTTTCGGAAATACGCGTCCGCTTGAGCCCACAAACGTCTCGACACCAAGCCCTTCACACCACGCGCGCAGATCGCCGGGCGTGAAAGCGCGCATCGCAGGCTCAAGCCGCGCACGCGCATCGCCATAGCGCGTCAGAAACTCATCGAGAGGTTCGGAGTGCGTGAGGTTCAACCCGCCGCGTCCCGCCAGCAGGAATTTCCGCGCCGGATTCGGCATGCGCTCGTGAATCGCAACACGCCAGCCCGCTTCTGCCAGCACTTCCGCTGCCGCAAGTCCGGCAGGACCAGCGCCGACCACAATCGCACGTGAACGCTGCGAGCCCGCCATGTCACCGCCTTTGGCTCAGGTTCGATGACGTGACAACTCGGTTACGTGTTGTGCCGCCGATTTCCTCGCCCACCGGGTGCGTTCGATTGCGGGCGCGCATCGCACGTCTACGCTCTTGTCGAACGCCGGGGTCAGCGGCGCGCGGAGCAGAGATGACGGCAGGACTCGCAAGCACGATCGGCCGCCTCAATCTCACCTGGGTCCGCCTGGAGATCGCCTTTCTCGTCGGCGCGCTGATGATGGGCGCCTGATCGGCGGCACCTCCGCTCGCTGCGGCTAATCAGCTAATTTCAGGCCGTTAACTTGACTTTGAGGCTTCTGGGCCGGATATGCGCCCCGTGTTCGCATGGATTTGTCCGCGCAGACACTATCGGCGTTCCGGCTGCGTGAGGGTCCTGAGAAGCAGGTCCCGGCCCGTTGAGCGCCCTGAAAAGTCGCAAGAACACCCGCACACGCCGGGTCTTCCCCAAGAAGCAGCGCCCATCAGGGGCCAGCGAAGACGGACCTGCAAAGTCAGGCGTCCGCGACTTCGCGCACACGAAAGACACCTATCACTTGACCCAATTCAAGGACCTGAACCTCAACGCATCGATCATCGAGGCGCTGAACCGCAAAGGCTACACGCAACCCACGCCGATCCAGCTCGCAGCCATCCCCGGCGTGATGACCGGCCGCGACCTCCTCGGCATCGCCCAGACCGGAACCGGCAAGACCGCCGCCTTCGCCCTGCCGATCCTCCATCGCCTCGCCGCCGATCGCAAAGCCGCTCCCCGGCGCGGCTGCCGCGCGCTCGTGCTCTCGCCGACGCGTGAACTCGCCACCCAGATCGCCGAAAGCTTCAAGGCCTATGGCGCTGACCTCGGCTTCTCCGTCGCCACCATCTTCGGCGGCGTCGGCCATGGCCCACAGCGCCAGGCGCTGGCCCGCGGCGTCGACATCATCGTCGCCGCTCCCGGCCGCCTGCTCGATCACCTGCAGGAAAAGGACGCTGACCTCTCCAAGACCGAGATCTTCGTCCTCGACGAGGCCGACCAGATGCTCGACATGGGCTTCATCGATCCGATCCGCCGCATCGTGCGCCATCTCCCGCGCGAGCGTCAGAACCTGTTCTTCTCGGCCACCATGCCGTCGGACATCGAAAAGCTGGCGAATGACCTGCTCAACAACCCGCTGAAAGTCTCGGTGGCGCCGCCCTCGACCACAATCGAGCGCGTCAACCAGCAGGTCGTGTTCGTCGAAGCGGGCCGCAAGCGCGGCCTCCTCACCGAACTCTTCGCCAAGCCGGAATTCACCCGCGTCCTCGTCTTCACGCGCACCAAGCGCGGCGCTGACAAGGTCGCCCGCATCCTCGAAGGCGGCGGCGTCACCTCCGCTGCGATCCACGGCAACAAGTCTCAGGCCCAGCGCGAGAAATCGCTCGCGGCCTTCAAGGCCGGCGCTGTCCGCGCCCTCGTGGCGACCGATATCGCCGCGCGCGGCATCGACGTCTCCTCCGTCAGCCATGTTGTCCAGTACGAACTGCCCGACGTGCCGGAACAGTATGTCCACCGCATCGGCCGCACCGCGCGCGCCGGCAAGGATGGCTCCGCGGTTGCTTTCTGCGCCGAGGATGAACGTTCACTGCTGCGCGACATCGAACGCGTCACGCGCCAGAAAATCCCGGCGACCGACCGCCGCAACGACGCCACGCTCGGCCAGCTCTCGGCCAGCGTCGGTGACGGTGAAAAGCAACGCGGCGCCCGCGTCGAATCGCGTGGCCCGGCCCAGCCGCGCCGCGGCAATGGCGGCAAGCCCCAGCGCAACAGCCGCAATGACGGCCAGCGCAACGAACCGCGCACCGAAGCTACCGCAGGCGAGGGCCGCTCCGGCCGCCGCCGTCGTGGCGGTGGCTCCGGCTGGGATGGTCCGCGCAACGCCTCTGCTCCGCAACGTGGTGAAACCCCGGCGCGTGGCGAGGACAAATCGCCCCGCAACGCGAACGGTCAGAAGCCGCGCGGCCAGAAATCATCCGGCCATCGCAAAGGCCCCGGTCAAGGAATGGGGCAGGGCAATGCCCAGGCTCCCGCGCGTGGTGATGTGATGAATGTTCACGGCGCCAAGCCCGGTGGTCCGCTGATGCCGGCCCGCGAGCTGATGAAACACCTGTCGACCCAGAAGTAGGTCCCAGAAGCGCAATCGCCGCCACTCCGTTAGGGGTGGCGGCGACGCTTCCTTCCCGGCGGGGGGACGTGGGGGGACTAGATCGCCGGGGGCAGGAACTCTGGTCCTTCAAAAGCTCTGAGCGGACATTACTCTCGGGACACCAATCTGTTCCCTGTGAACATCAGATGGGTGGTCGCGCGGCGATTCCAACCCCTGTAATGATACCCGTCGCGATCACGAGATTGCGCCATCGCGCCGCATGTGATCATACAGCAACCGCATGAGCATCTGGTCGCAATTGTCCTCGCTCTCGCGACGCGCGTTCGAGGACGACGCCGCGCCGGGCACGGACGTTGGCGTCGCAAGATGCGGGCCTGATCCCAACGACCTTGAATTCACGGCCGCCATCGTCGGTCTCGGCGCCAAGCTCGCCAAGGTCGACGGCCTCGTGACGACCGACGAGGTCGCCGCGTTCTCACGCGTATTCAGATCCACGCCTGACGATGAACCTGCCATGCGAAGGGTTTTCAACATCGCGCGCCAGACCGTGCTGGGTTACGAATCCTACGCAAGGCGAATAGGCAAACGATATCGTGATCGTCCCTGCCTGCTCGAAGGCGTGCTCGACGGCCTGTTCCAGATCGCAGTGTCCGACGGCGCCGTGACGGGCGACGAACTCGCCTATCTCAAGAGCGTGTCCGACCTCTTCGAATTCAGCGACGATACATTCCGCCGCATCAAGGCCGCTCATCTCAGTCCCGACTCGGATGATCCCTACGCCGTCCTGGGCGTCAGCCACGACGCGTCTTTCGAGGATATCCGCGCCGCCTATCGCCGCCTGATACTGCAGAACCACCCCGACACCGTGACAGGCGCCAAGTCCGCCCCGCGCGAATATGAACCGGTTGCGCACGAAATTTCGGCCGCGATAACCACTGCCTATGCGCGCATCCGCGCAGATCGCGGTTTTCTCACACGCGCCGATTGACTTTCCCCCCCGTGGGCTCACCTTTCGAGACAGGGAGCCCTCACATGACCGAGACGCTTGGCCACGCCGACATCGGAAACCGCATCGTCGCGGCCTTCCAGCGCTTCTGCGCTTTTCTGGGCAAGGCCGGGTTTGGGGTATTCCTTGTAGCGGCCGCCATCTTCGCGCTTCTCGCCGCCACCTTCGTGGGCGTGATGCTGGCCATCGCCGCCATTTTCCTCAGCTTCGCCCGCCCGCGCCGCCGCAAGGCCCCGGGCGGCGACCCGCAGACCCTGGAAGCCCGCCGCACTGCGGATGGCTGGGTCATCGAGCTTTAGTCCAAAGCATCCCGCGAGCTCGTCATGCCGGAAGCGCGAAGCGCTATCCGGGACCCATTCGTCCACCCCGACACCGGTCCGATGGATCCCGGGTCTCGCTGCGCTCACCGGGGATGACAATTCTGCCGCCGTGGCTTGAACCCGTCACCGCGAACCTGCATCGGTCGCGAGCGACTTCCTCCAGCCTGATTCCCGAACGCCACACATGAAGCCCGCAGACTTCGCCCTGCTTGTCGCCGTGTGCCTGTTCTGGGCGCTCAACCTCGTCATCACGCGCTGGACGGTGACCGAGGGCGGCGTGCCCCCGATCTTCTTCGCGGCGATCCGCGTCTCACTTCTCGCGGCGGTTCTCTTGCCCTTCCTGCTGCCGGCGCCGCGCCAGATCGGCATCATGTTCATGATCGCGATGGGCATGGCCGGCATTCACTTCGCGCTGCTCTTCCTCGGCCTAGCGACGTCCACCGCCGGCGTCGCCGCTGTGGTCGGACAGCTCGGCGTGCCGTTCACCACTATCCTCTCGATCATGTTCCTCGGCGAGAAGATCGGCGTCTGGCGCACGGCGGGCATCCTGCTCGCCTTCGCCGGCGTGATGATCATCGTGGTCGACCCCGGCCAATTCTCGCTCACCATCGGCATCGTCTATCTCGTCGGCGCAGCCATGGTCGGCGCCATCGCCAACATCCTGATGAAGCGCATCGACCCCATGCCCGCCATGCGCCTGCAGGCATGGATCGGCCTGTTCTCCATCACGCCGCTGATGGCCATGTCTTTCCTGGTCGAGACCAACCAGACCGCCGCCTACGCAGCCCTCGACTGGCGCGTCTATCTCGCCAGCATCTTCGCCGTCGCCGGCGTCTCCATCTTCGCCCACGGCAGCTTCTACCGCCTGATCAAGAAGTACGAGGTGACGCTATTGTCGCCCCTCACCCTGATGACCCCGGTCATGGGCGTCGCCCTCGGCGTCCTCCTGCTGGGGGAGGGGATAACCTGGAACATGGTCATCGGCGGCGTCATGGCGCTCGCCGGCGTCGGCGTGATCGGCATTCGCCGCAACCGGCGCTTCCCTGAAGCCTCGGTTGGCGACAAGATCAGCCAATGACTCTCACCCTGATCGACGCCCCCAGCCCCAACTTCAACGAGCGGCTCCACCCGCTCGACATGCTGGTGCTCCACTACACCGGCATGCCCGATGGCCCCTCCGCGCTCGCCCGCATGCAGGAAGAGAAAGAGCCCCGCGTCTCCGCCCATTACATGGTCGAGGAAGACGGCCGCGTGTTCGTGCTGGTGCCCGAGGAAAAACGCGCCTGGCAGGCCGGCCGCTCATGGTGGCGCGGAGACGAAGACCTCAACTCCCGCTCCATCGGCATCGAGATCGTGAACCCCGGCCACGAATGGGGCTATCGCGCCTTCCCCGACGCCCAGATCGCCGCCGTGATCGAGCTCTGCCAGGGCATCCTCGACCGCTGGCCCATCCCCCAGAACCGCATCGTCGCCCATTCCGACATCGCGCCCGACCGCAAGGAAGACCCCGGCGAACTCTTCCCCTGGAAGCGTCTGTCCGAACACGGCATCGGCCTCTGGCCCGAACCCATGCGCCCCGAACCCTGGATGACGCATGGCGCAGCGGTCCGCGACGCTGGCCTCACTGTCGAAAATCACCAGCGCGATCTGGCCGCTATCGGCTATCGCATCGACGTCAACGGCGCCTACGACGAGAAGATGGCCGCCGTCGTCCGCGCCTTCCAGCGCCGCTGGCGCCCCGTCCGCGTGACAGGCGAAGCTGACACCGAAACGATCACCATCGCCCACGAAGTGGCGCGGCTGTCACAGCTCGCCACGGAACCGTAGTGTGACAGAAACGCTAATTCCCCGTTCACCATTGAGTATGCATCATCTCAACCGGTTGATCGGAGTTTTGCATGACTCCCGACGTGACTCATCGCCTGGTCTATCTCAGCACAGCCGTCGGCGTGCTGCGCGCCGATGAACTCGACCGTATCTGGCTCCGCGCCCGGGCGGCGAATGCGGCGGCCGGCGTAACCGGCCTCATGCTCTTCCATCAGGGCGTCTTCCTGCAGGTAATCGAAGGCCCCGCCGCCGGCGTCACCAGCCTGTTCGAACGCATCCGCCGCGACCGCCGCCACGCCAACCTCACCATCCTCGAATCCGGCCCCGTCGAAGAGCGTGCCTTCGCAAACTCACCGATGACCTACATCTCCGCCCGCAACCTCTCCGCCGGAGAAAAGCAGGCGTTCACCGACCTCCACGCCGCCGTCACCGCCCGCCCCGGTCTCCAGGCCCTCGCCGACATTGGCCTCTCCGGCTTCCTCGCGGCCTTCAGCCTGCGCACGGCTTAGATCTCCCTCGTCGAACCAGACCCCCACCTGTCCGCCCCCTAAACGGGGCGGGACCTCGTTGCGCGAACATACCCAACTTTGAAGAGCGGTGACGGCCCCAGGGTCCCGCCCCGTTTAGGGGGCGGGCAGGTGGGGGGCTCTCTCTGCGTGCGCCGATCTATCGACCGCTGACACCCGCCCCAAACCCGTGCCATCCTCCGCCCCGGGATGATCGAACTCTTCGCCGCCATCGAACAAACGCCGTTCTCGATCTTCATGCGCGAGGACTTCTACGCCTATTTCATCGCGCTCATCTTCCACTCCATCGGCATGGCCCTGCTCATCGGCGGTGGCATCCTCCTGTCGCTCCGCTTCATGGGCCTCGCCGCCGCCGCAAAGCTCGAACGCTTCGCCGGCTTCTTTCCGGTCATGTGGGTGGGGGCAGGGCTGGCCATCGTCTCGGGCCTCGCGCTCCTCGCCGCCTATCCGGCCAAGGCGCTCACCAACCCCGTCTTCGGCCTGAAGTTCGCCTGCCTCATCGCCGCAAGCATCATCCTGTGGCGTATCGAGCGCCGCTACTTCACCGCCGATGCACAGCCCCTGCCGCAAAGCGCGCGCATTCTCGCAGCCATAGCGCTCGCCCTGTGGCTCGGCGGCGTCGTGTTCGGCAAGCTGCTGCTCCACACCTCAACCATGCTGATGGTGTCGTAATGGACCCCATCTTCAGCCCCGACGCCATCGAAGCCTGGGCCAAGTCGGTCGGCATCTTCCAGCTGATGAACACGCAATGGGGCTGGCCCATCGCGGAGATCATCCACTTCTTGGGCCTCTGCCTGCTCATCGCCACCGTCGGCATGTTTGACCTGCGCATGATGGGCGTCGCGCCTGGCGTCAGCATGAACGCGCTGCACAAGCTCGTGCCCTTCGGCGTCGCGGGCTACGCGATGTGCGCCATCACCGGTTTCATGTTCATCGTCACCGCGCCCGGTCAGTACCTTTACAACCCCGCCATCCAGACCAAGCTCACCCTGATGGCCATCGCGGGCGTCAACGTGGCGGTGTTCTACCTCACCACCGCGCGCGCGGTCGCATCGCTCGGGCCAGACGACAGCGCGCCCACACACGCCCGCCTCATCGGCTTCATCTCGCTGGCCTGCTGGCTCGGCGTCATCACGGCAGGAAGGCTCGTCACCTTCTTCCGCCCCCCAGAATTCTGGTGCCTGTGGTGCGTGGCGGGCTAGTCCGCCTGCTTCGCCTCAAGCGCCGCAATCTCCGCATCAAGGTCGCGGATCTTCTTCTGCAGGATCGGGATCGCCGCCTTGTCGTCCGTCCCCTGCGCAAGCTGAAGCTCCTGCGCCAGGCGCGACCGGTCGCGACGCAACCGGCGGATGGGGGACTGTTTCGACATGGCTCTACTTCCTGATGACGAGCCGCTTATAACCGGGCTGGAGAAATTCTCCATGCCTCCGTCATGGCTCGTCTTTGTCGCGCGGTACGATAGTCTGCCCCCATGACCGCCATAGACGTAACCGACACCAAACAACTCACCCGCGCCGTGAAGAGCCTCGCCAAATCCTGCGAGATCATCGCCGCCGCGCACAACCATTGCGGCGTACCCGAATGGCGAACCCGCCCCGGCGGCTATGACGGCCTCGCCCGTATCATCGCCTTCCAGCAGCTCTCCACCAAAGCAGCCGCCACCATCTGGGGCAGGGTGGAGGTGCAATTGGGCAAGGTCACGCCCGCCAGCGTCCTCGCCGCCGACATAGACGCCTTGCGCGCCTGCGGCCTCTCGCGACCCAAGATCGCCCACATCCGCTCCATCGCCGAAGCGGTGCAGTCCGGCACGCTCAACCTCCGCCGCGTTGCGAAAGCATCCGACGAAGACGCCCAGGCCGAGCTCGTCGCCGTGAAGGGCATTGGCCCGTGGACCGCCGACGTCTACCTGATGTTCTGCCTCGGACGCTGGGACGTCTTCCCACACGCCGACATCGGCCTCTCCGAGGCCTACCGGATGATCGCCAACCAGCGCGAACGCCACTCGCCGAAGAAATTCCTGCGCACCGGCGAGAAATGGCGCCCCTATCGCGGCGTCGCCGCCCACATGCTCTGGTCCTACATCAACCAGGTCCGCGAAGAGCAGCGGGGCGGGGCTTGATCTTCCCGACCGCTGGGTACCCGCCCGGCGCCTCGCGTACGCGCGCTCGCCCGCCTTCACCTGCCAGAATACGTGTCTTTCCGGGCTCATTCCGCGACACTTACCCATTCGCCATGCCCACAGGGCTTGCCATGTCGCCCCCCTGTCACGATGTTATGAGAGAGAATCGCTCACCCCGGTTGCTGGAGCCATGTGGCGCAAAGCGGGGAACCTGACCGGCCCGGTGGGTTGCGCCGCCTGACCTGTCAAATACGACGGGTACACATGACCCAGGTAGTCACGCACGCGCCGAACGGGTGGCCCGCCCTCGTTCTCAATGCCGATTTCCGTCCATTGTCGTACTATCCGCTCTCGCTGTGGCCATGGCAGGAGGTGGTGAAATCCGTCTTCCTCGAACGTGTCGACGTGGTCGCGGAATACGACGAATACGTCCACTCGCCCTCCATCACGATGCGGCTTCCGTCCGTCATCGCGCTGCGCGAATTCGTGAAGCAGGATCGCCAGCCGGCGTTCACGCGCTTCAACGTCTTCCTGCGCGACGGGTTCGAGTGCGTGTATTGCGGCTCACATGAAGACCTGACGTTCGACCATCTCATCCCCCGCTCGAAAGGCGGGCGGACAAGCTGGGAAAACATCGTCGCCGCGTGCAGCCCCTGTAACCTGCGCAAGGGCGGCCGCATGGCGCACGAGATCAACATGCACCCGTCTCACCGCCCACATCGCCCCACCACGTTCCAGCTGCAGGAGCAGGGCCGGAAATTCCCGCCCAACCACCTGCACCAGACTTGGCTCGATTATCTCTACTGGGATGTTGAGCTGGATACGTAGGGCAGGCGATCCCGCCACACCCACAACCTGTCATCCCGGAAGCGCGCAAGCGCTATCCGGGACCCATTCCTCCACCACGACGCTGTAACGATGGGTCCCGGCTCTCCGCTTCGCTGCGGCCGTGATGACGAGCGTTGCTGCGTGGGAGATTTGGGGGGGGCGTCAACCTTGCCCCCTCAGCATCTACCGTCTACAAAGACTGCAAACCGCCCCCAAGAGGCGGAAGCAGACAGGAGGACTCCATGCCGATCCGCGCCTTCCGCGCCGCGCTTCTTGCTGCAGCCGCCCTCGCCATCGCCGCGCCCGCCTTCGCGCAGAACCACACGCCGCCCAAGGAGGCGATGGCCCCCGGGTGGGAGCCGAAGCGCAACGCCATGGGCCAGCCCAACTTCTCCGGCGCCTGGGGCAATGAATCGCTCACCCCGTTCGAGCGCCCCGCCACCATGGGCACACGCGCCGTCCTCACCCCCGAAGAAGTCACGCAGCGCGAGGGCGGGGCGGACTCGCGCTACGCCGCCTCCAACGCCCCCACCGATCATTCCAAGCCCGTCGTCGAGGATGGCCGCACTGGCGGCTACAACTCCTACTGGGTCGGCAACAACAACCGCGTCATGCGCGTCGGCGGCGAGCCGCGCACATCGCACATCACCTACCCCGAAAACGGCCGCATCCCTGCCCGCAAGCCCGACGCCCCGCCAAAACAGACCAGCCCGCTGCAGACCATCTTCTTCACGCCCGATGTCGGCGATCTCGATTCATACGAAGTCCGCTCCGGCGCCGAACGCTGCATCTTCTGGCCATCGCAGGCCGGCGCCGTCCTGCGCGCCGCCGCCTACAACACCAACTACCAGATCACACAAGGCACCGAAGCCGTGGCCATCATGGCCGAGACGATCAACGACACGCGTATCGTCCGCCTGAACTCAACACATCACCCTTCATCAGCCATCACACGCCCCTGGATGGGCGATTCCATCGGCTGGTACGAAGGCGACACGCTTGTCGTCGAGACGATCAATTATCATCCCGAACAGTATTTCTTCTACGCGTCCGACCAGCTCAAGGTCACCGAACGCTTCACACTCGTGGCCGATGACCGTCTGCTCTACCAGTTCCACGTCGAAGACCCGCTCGTCTGGGCCGAGCCGTGGGGCGGCGAATACGAATTCAGCCGCTCGCCCGGCGTCTGGGAATACGCCTGCCACGAAGGCAACCACGGCATGTACAACGCGCTGATGATCGGCCGCATGCAGGACGCCGGCCTCATCAAGCAGGACACCGCGGCCACGCTGGGGGGGGTCGACTAGAGTCCTATCGATCTTGCGCGCGTGCGTCTCAGCTGCGGCGGCGCGCCACGCCCTTTCCTAATTTTTCGGCCCCTGCTGTTAAGCGGCGCTTATCCTCAACTTGCTATCAGCATTCGAAGTCACGGAGACTTCTATGTGGGTTAGCAAGCTGGGCGTTGATGCGGATGGCGCGTGGCGCACCGACACGCCCTCGAAACCCGATGACCCATCCCTCGTCTTGGTCTTCGGCCCCACTGACCTGCTGCGAACCTCGCAGGCGCCGGCCCAGCTCGCCAGACAGTTTCCCGGCGCCATCCATCTCGGCTGCAGCACAGGCACGGCCCTGCATGGCCTGTCCCTCCATGACGACGCCCTGTCGGCGACAGCTATCGGTTTTGCAAGCACACCGCTGAAGCTCGCCACTGCACAGCTGACCAGCTCCGACAGCTCGCTTGCAGGTCGCTCGCTCGGCGAAAAGCTCGCGGCCCCCGATCTCGCCGCCATCTTCGTTCTGTCCGACGGTCTCGGCGTGAACGGCAGCGCCCTTGTCGCCGGCATCGCCGAAACCTGCGGTGAGCATGTCGCCATCAGCGGCGGCCTCGCAGGCGATGGCGCGCGCTTCACCGACACGCTCGTCACGGTTGGCGGCGCTTCTGCCTCCGGCATGGTGGCCGCCGTCGGCTTCTATGGATCATCCATTCGCGTCGGCCACGGCAGCGCCGGCGGCTGGGACGAGTTCGGCCCCGTGCGCCAGATCACCCGGTCCAGCGGCAATGTACTCAGCGAACTCGAAGGCAAGCCCGCGCTTGAACTCTACGAGAGATATCTCGGCGAGGAGGCCGCCGACCTCCCTGCGTCGGCGCTGTTCTACCCGCTGAAGATCTGGAACCCCGACCGTCCCGAGGAGGCCGTCGTGCGCACGGTGCTCTCCATCGACCGCGCCAGCCGCACCATGACATTCGCCGGCGACATTCCCGAAGGCTGGAACGCCCGCCTGATGCGAGGCTCGCTGGACCGCCTGATGGATGGCGCCGCCGAGGCCGCGCGACATGCCCGCGAAAGCATCGGCGCAGCTCACGCCGACGCCAGCCTCTGCCTCCTGGTCAGCTGCGTCGGCCGCCGCCTGCTGATGGGCCAGCGAGCAGAGGAGGAGATCGACGCGGTCTCCCAGGTGCTTGGCGCATCAACGCCGATCGCCGGCTTCTACTCATACGGCGAGATCGCTCCCTCCAGCGCGGGAAACGTCTCCACCCTCCATAATCAGACCATGACCCTGACCCTGTTTGCGGAGACGAGCTGATGCCCGGCTCGTCCCTGCTTGATCGTCAGGTCGAAAAATCGCGACTGCCAGATGGGTCCATCGACTACACAAAGCTGAAGCGCCTCGTCGTCGCCGCCTACAACGACAAGGAGAACGATCGCCGCCGCGCCGATCGCGCCAGCCGCCTCGTCACGGTTGAACTCGAACAGGCCGCGCGCGAACTCGAAGTCCAGAACCTGCGCTTCAAGGCCGCGCTCGACAACATGAGCCAGGGCCTCTCCCTGTTCGATCGCGAGGGCAATCTCGTGGTCTGCAACCGCCGCTTCGCCGAGATCCTCGAACTCCCGCGCAATCCCTGCTGCATCGGCGCCCGCATCGATCGCATTCTCGACAACAGCGCCGCCCTCGCGCGCGCCGACGACATGGATCGGCGCCTGCTATGCGCGGAGCTGGAGTTCGCCAATCGCGGGCAGGGCGCCAGGGTCGAGCAGACCTGGCCCGACGGGCGCCACATCTCGCTGGTTCGCACCCCGGTCGCCGATGGCGGCTTCCTCGACACCATCACCGACATCACCGAGACGCGGGCTGCAGCCGCGCGCCTTACCCACATGGCGCGTCACGACGCCCTCACCGACCTGCCGAACCGCGTCATGCTGCGCGAAGCGCTGGTCGAGACGATCGCGACCGCATCGGCCGACTCCACAGCCGCGATCCTCTGTCTTGATCTGGACAGGTTCAAGCTCGTCAACGACACGCTCGGCCATCCCATCGGGGATGCGTTGCTTGTCGCGGTCGCCGAAAGGCTGCGCTCGCTGGTGCGCCAGGGCGATATCGTCGCCCGGCTCGGCGGCGACGAATTCGCCATCATCCAGCGTATACGCCCGACTGCAGCCGTGCCCGAAGCGTTGGCGCGGCGCATAAGCACAGTCGTCGCGGAACCCTACACGATTGGAGGCCAACGCGTTCAGATCGGCGTCAGCATCGGTATCGAGCACATCAGGAGCGATACGTCTGATCCCGATGAGATGCTCCGCAACGCCGATCTTGCACTCTACAAGGCAAAGGCCGCCGGCGGCGGATACTGTGTGTTCGAGCCCGCCATGCATGCGCTGGCTTCCCGCCGGCGCCAGCTCGAGCTCGATCTGCGGTCGGCGCTCGATAGCGAACAGTTCGAAGTTCACTACCAGCCACAGGTCGATATCTCATCGGGCCAGATCAACGGCTTTGAAGCGCTCGTGCGCTGGCGTCATCCCGAGCGCGGGCTCGTGCCGCCGGCGGATTTCATCACGCTCAGCGAGGAAGTCGGACTGATCGATCGCCTCGGCGCCTTCGTCTTGCGCAAGGCCTGCCAGGAGGCAGCGAGCTGGCCGCAGCCCGTCATGATCGCAGTAAACCTGTCGGCGCTGCAGTTCCGCAGCGGTCGTCTCGTCGGCATTGTTGGCGCGGTCCTGCGCGAAACGGGACTGGACCCGTCCCGCCTCGAACTGGAAATCACCGAGGGCGTCATGCTGACGGACTCGGCCGGGACATTGCAGCAGTTGCGCCAGCTCAAGCTGATGGGCGTCCACATCTCGCTGGACGATTTCGGCACCGGCTATTCTTCGCTCAGCTACATCCGCAACTTCCCGTTCGACAAGATCAAGATCGACCAGTCGTTCGTGCGGGAACTCGGCGCGAGCGCCGACAGCCTGGCCATCATCCGCGCAGTCGCAGGCCTGTGCAGCAGCCTTGGCATTACGACGACCGCCGAAGGCGTCGAGACTGACGCCCAGCTGCGCATCCTCACCGCGGAAAAATGCGACACGGTCCAGGGCTTCCTGTTCGGCAAGGCGGTTCCAGCCCACGAATTGCCCGCGCTGTTTGTCCGTGCGCCCTACGCGTACGCAGCCTGACGTTCTAACCGTTCGGCGTCTCGCGCCATCCATCGCGCGGACGAAGCCCGGTCGCGTTCGCTGCGTCAAACTCAGCGCACGCCTCAGGCTCCATGCTGGATAACGCCGACTGGATCTTCCACGCCCCGTCCAGCTTCACCATCTGGAACGCGTTGATCCCGCAATGCACCGGCGCGCCATTGTCCATCAGCACATAGCGCGACCACACCTGCGCAAACGAACCGCGCACATCCACTTTCGGGGCCCAGTACATTTCCACGAACGGATCATGGTCCGGCGTCGGCTTCTGGAAATCACTCGCCGGCATCCGCCGCACGGGCCCGGCAACACCATCCTTCGTGCGATAGATCGCCAGACCGCCATCTGCCAGCTCGACGGATTTCTGCAACTCCCGGTCGCCATTGCCGACCGCCAGCAGGAACGTGTCGATCGCCGCCAGCACCGCCTCGGCCTCTGCATCAAACGGCGCTTCGACTATCGAAGTCGCCCCATGCGGCTGCGCCACGCACGCGGCCGCGCCCAACGCCAGCGCTGCAACGATCCCTGATCTCATCGCTGTAACCTCTGTTCGCGCGATCCCTCCCGCAAACTAGCATCGCTTGACGCCCAAGCCCATCGACCCAACACACCGACATACACCCACCCAGCCCCATCCCATCTGACTGCTTGCCATCGCGCAAACATCCCAGAGGGCGTCCCCAGGATACACCGGTCCAGACCTCACCTGCACCCTCACTCGCGGCCCTATCCGCGAGCCAGGACGCCCATGTCCGGCTTGACAGATCGCCATCCGCCCCTGCTTGTCGCCTAATAATTCCACGGGAGAAGGGCAGCATGCCGCACGGTCTCACCAACATCATGGCGCCCCTGCTTGCGCTCGTCGTCTGGACGCTGATCGTGCTGGTCTGGCTCTATGTCCGTCGCATTCCGGCCATGCGGAAAGCCGGCATTGACCCGGCCAAGGTCAAGGGCTCGGAATCCCTAGCCTCGCTGCCGCCGATGAACCCCAAGGCCGTGTGGATCTCCGACAACTACACCCACCTGCACGAGCAGCCCACCGTCTTCTACGCACTGTGCATCTACTCGCACCTCATCGGCCTCACGGACGGGATCAATATCGGCCTCGCCTGGGCCTATGTCGCGATCCGCATTGTCCACACGCTGATCCAGGTCACCACCAACTATGTGCCCCTGCGCTTCTTCGTGTTCAACATCGGCTCGCTGATGCTGATCATCCTCGCAGTCCGCAACGTCCTCTGGCTGTTCGGGATCTGATCGCACGCCACCCTTGCGCGCGGGTCCAGGGCCGGCTCGCCGGAGCATCGCCGGCGTGTGTGCGGCGAAGCTCGCTTCGGGGGTCGTCGAACCGGCCCTGGATACGTGTCTACTGGATCCCCAGGTCGGTCCGCACCATGTCGTACAGCATGCAGGCCGTCGCATAGTCGCCGCGTCCCAGCGCTGCTCCTGCATCCGCGATCGACGTGGTGATCATCTTCGTCCGGCTCGCGCTCGAGTGGATGGCGTTGCGCGCATCCGCCGTGTCCTTGTCCTGCATGATGCCGGCGCCGATGCCACCCAGCGGCCCCCCAAATGTACGCAGCACATCCTTGGTCGCCGTGCGGCCTGCATCGGGCGCCTCGTGCGTCCCGGTCTGCGAGATGACTTCGCGATAGCGCGGGCTGGTCAGGATGGACTGCATCTTCGCGGTTGCTTCCGTCTGGGTGCATTGTCCATGCGCGGTTCCCGCCGGAATCGCGACCAGCGCCAGCGCAAGTATCAATCTCATGCTCAACTCCACAGCTTGTCTGAGCCGTACGATAGGGCCGCCCAGTGGCCGCGTTCATGTCTGCACATGAGGGGGTTGTGTCGCGGCCACCGACGCTAGTTATAAGTATTGACTTATATAAGGCGATCCTGTCTCCTGCCGTCGCAGTAGAGGGAGCGCCCGCATGAACATCGATATCGCCAGCCATCTCGGCGCCATCGCCCGCGTGGTCGAGGACCGTGAGTATCAGGGCCACCCGGTGAAGGTCGTCGTCGCTTCGCGCGCCTACGACACCTCGCCCGATGATCTCTGGAATGCGCTCACCGACCCCGCGCGCCTGAAGCGCTGGTTCGCCCCCGTCGATGGCGATCTCAAACTCGGCGGCCGCTTCCAGGTGAAGGGCAACGCCAGCGGAACGATCACCGCCTGCGTCCCGCAGAAATCATTCTCCGCCACCTGGGAATTCGGCGGCGCCGTCAGCTGGATCAACCTCGCGATCGAGCCTGCGAAAGCCGGCGGCGCCCATCTCACCCTGGAACATCTCTGCCCAACTAGCCCGCACTGGGATCAGTTCGGCCCCGGCGCTGTTGGCGTCGGGTGGGAGCTTGGACTCCTGGGGCTCGGCATGCACACGCGCTCCGGCGCCGCGCGCGACCAGTTCGACGAACACGCCTGGGGTGCGTCGGATGAAGGCAAGCAGTTCGTCACCGACACAGGCGAAGGCTGGATCGCCGCCGACATGGCCGGCGGCGAATCCGGCGCCAACGCCACAACACGGGGTAGGGCGACCATCGCCTTCTATCGCGGCGAACCGCCTCCGGGCACGCAACATCCAGGTACAACGGATAACTGATGCACGCCTTCGACGTCCTCGCCGATCCCGTCCGCCGCCGTATCCTCGAATTGCTGGCGCAGGAAGAACACGCCTCCGGCGAAGTCGTCGACGTGATCGCGAACGAGTTCGGCATCAGCCAGGCCGCCGTCTCACAGCACCTCAAGGTGCTGCGCGATAGCGGTTTCGCCTCCGTCCGCGTCGACGGGGCACGCCGCATATACGCCGTCGACGCCGCCCCGATGCAGGAAGTCGACGCATGGCTCAACCAGTTCCGCGTCTTCTGGACGACGAAGCTTGACGCCCTTGCGACCGAGGTCGCGCGTGGAAAGAAACGCCGGAAGAAGTAGGGCGAACTGCACCCCCACGCCCTATCACTGGCAAGCGCGCTGGCGTTCCCGTTGGAACGGAGTAAATTCCCACGGCAATGTCTGGCGGGGGCTCGTCATGCTGAAGGCCATCAATCGTTTCGTCGCAATGATTGCCGTCGCGATTTTAGCGTGCGCGCTACCGGCCGACAGCCAGTTGCCAATTGCGACTGACGCAGACGTCCCACCCTCGCTCACTGACGGCATCTACATCGGGTACGGTGCCTGCCCCGGAGAGGGCTGCTCCATCGCCGGCCATATCCGCGCAACCAGCGACGGCACGCTCGTCGACGGTCCCGTCAGCGGCGCCGCCGTGATTGGCGTCATCAAGGCGCGCGAATGGGTGGAGGTTCTCGACACGCAGGAGCGCCTCGTCCCGGTTCGCGGCGTGCTCCGGCGCGAGGCTCAGGGACTCGACGGCCTGAAGCCGGGCGATGTCGTCTACATGCTCGGCTATGAAGGGGAGGGATGCTCGACGCTCTACAGGCGCGGACAGGATTATTCCTGGTGCGACCAAGGCCTGCCCGAAGACAGCGATGAGCGCGAAATCGAATGGGATTTCACAGAGCCACCGCAGGATCTCGTCGATCGCACAGGCTTCTTCATACAGGTCCGGCGTGCTGACGGCCAGGAAGGATGGCTGGGAGCCGGCGGCGACTTCCAGTGCGTTGGCGCGATCGATGCCACGCGAGACTGCCCCTGGTTCAACAACGCCGAGGAAGCAGCGGCATGGTCGCCGCCGAACGACATCGACCAGTACTGGGGTCACGAGGGCCGCGGGCCAAACCCCTGGCTATATGACGGTCTCTATTCGGAGCGCGTGTTTTGTCCCGGACAGGATTGCTATCTCGGCGGCAGCATCCGGGCGAAGGAGTCCGTTGGCCTTGTCGGGGTGGACGAGCAGGGTGCTCCCGTCGTGGACACGCTCCCGGCCGGCGAGTGGGTCTGGATCCTCGGTTGGGAACACCGCGTCGGCGTCACGCCGGGGGTGGTGCGTGTGGAGCAAGGCGACCTCAAGGTGGGCGATCGTGTCTTTTCGCTCAGCCGCCCGACGCCCGATTGCGCCGTCATCTTCCACGGTTACTTTCGGAAGACGCTCATGTGTGCCGCAGTTGGCGGTCAGCCCGGCGCGGACGTGATCGACTGGGGCGAGCCTGAGCCGTTCGGGGCAAAACGCGAGGGCCTCTGGGTTATGGTGAAACGACAATCCAGCGGGACGCCGCTCTATGTGCGCGAGGCGGACATCGGCAAATTCGCCTGCGTCACACTGAACAATCGCGACGCCGACTGTCCGCCCGTGAAAACACCCGCCACGATCGAGTATTACGATCCCGCAAGCGAGGAAGACCCGACCTAGCCAGTTGTCGCCGCCCTCTGGACCTGCCGCCGGGCTTGGCCCATATGAGGCGCCTTCCCGAAGGACCTCCATGGCCGCTCTTTCCGAATCTCGCCTGCGCCAGATGATAGACCGCTTCGACCAGGTCGAGGCGCGCATGGGCGTGGCCACGGACCCGAAGGAAATCGTCCAGCTCTCGCGTGATCACGCCGAACTCAAGCGCATCGCCGAAAAGGCACGCGAAGTGCTCATGCTCCGCGCCCAGCTCGCCGAGGCCGAAGCCCTGATCGAGGACGAAACCGCCGACCGCGACTTCGTCAACATGGCGATCGAAGAACGCGGCGAGATCAAGGAAAAGCTCCCGGGCATCGAGCGCGAGATGCAGCTGATGTTGCTGCCCAAGGATCGCGACGATGACGGCTCGGCCATCATCGAGGTTCGCGCCGGAACCGGCGGCGATGAAGCTGCGCTCTTCGCGGGCGATCTCTGGCGCATGTACCAGCGCTACGCGTCCAAGCGCGGCTGGCAGGTCGAGCTTGTCTCCGCCACCGAGGGCGAGATGGGCGGCTACAAGGAGATTGTCGCGCAGCTGAATGGCGCGGGCGTGTTCGGCCGCATGAAGTTCGAAAGCGGTGTCCACCGCGTGCAACGCGTCCCCGCCACCGAGGCGCAGGGCCGCATCCATACGTCGGCTGCCACCGTTGCCATCCTCCCCGTGCCCGAGGAAGTGAACATCGAGGTCAAGGACCAGGACATCCGCATCGACACTTACAGGTCGTCTGGCGCGGGCGGTCAGCACGTCAACAAGACGGACTCAGCCGTGCGTATCACCCACCTGCCCACCAACATCGTGGTGACCTCGTCCGAGAAGTCACAACACGAGAACCGCCGCAAGGCGATGGAACAGCTGAAGATCCGCCTCTACGAACGCGAGCGCGAGATGAAGGACACCGCCCGCGCCGAGGCCCGCAAGCTGCAGGTCGGCTCCGGCGACCGTTCCGAGCGCATTCGCACCTACAACTTCCCGCAAGAACGCGTGACCGACCACCGCATCAACTTCAGCGCCCACAATCTCTCCGACTTCGTCCAGGGCGACATCGAAGCCCTCCTCGACGCCCTCCACGCCGAGGACCAGGCCGAGCGTCTCGCGCAGATGGAGCAGGGCTGAGCGGCGATTCGGGACGACCTTGATCCTGATCAGTGATAGCGACAGCCCGAGCTTCCATCCTTGAGTGGATGGAGCATTCCATGCAGGTCTCCGAAGCAGTCCTCTCCCGGTTCACATGCAGGGCCTTCCTGCCAACGCCGGTGCCGCGTCAGGACATCGAGAGCATACTGAATCACGCCTCGCGCGCGCCATCAGGGGGAAATCTCCAGCCATGGCGCGTCTGGGTTCTCGCCGGAGCGCCTCTGACCTCCCTGCAGGCGGAGGTGAAACGCAGGGTCAGCGAAGGCGAGTTCGCAGAACTGCCGCCTGAGTACCTTCTCTACCCGACCGTTCCCAAGGAACCCTACACGACGCGCCGGTTTGAAGCGGGCGAGGTCATGTACACGGCGCTCGGCATCGAACGGAACGACCATGCTGGACGAATGGACCAGATGTTCCGGAACTATGAGTGCTTCGGCGCCCCGGCGGCGTTGTTCTTCGCAATCGATCGCGACATGCAGCAGGGCCAGTGGGCCGAACTCGGCATGTTCATGAATGCCGTGATGCTGCTCGCGCGCGAGCAGGGGCTGCACACCGCGGCTATCGGCGCCTGGAGCCTGTGGCACAGGACCGTTCGCGCGGCGCTGAAGTTGCCCGACGATCTCATCCTCTATTGTGGCATGGGCATTGGGCACGCCGACCTGTCTGCTCCGGTCAACGCAATCCGCCAGCCCCGCGCAAGCCTGTCCGACTACGCGGTCTTCGACGGATTCTAGCGATGCTTCATCTTCTGCGTACTTTACGCGGCGTGAGTTCTCACTGAATCGACAAGACGAGGTTGATCGTCCGCTTGGGATGCGCTCTTGATCGGGCATGACCCTTTCCCCAGACCGCATTCCCGTCATCGCCGGCACCGGCGAAATCGCTGACCGCCCGAAGGACGTGACACAGGCGCTCGAGCCCGTGGCCCTGATGGCTGAAGCCGCGCGCCTTGCCGACGCCGAAGCCAAAGGCCTGCTGCGCGAAGTGGATTCCATCGACATCGTCGGCCTCGTAAGCTGGCGCTATTCCAACACGGCCGCGCTGCTGTGCGAGAAACTCGGCGTATCCCCGAGGCGCGCCGTCTATGGCCCCGTCGGCGGCGAAAGCCCCATCCGCTATCTCCACGAAGCCGCGCGCCGCATTGCGAGCGGCGAGTCCACCGTCGGCCTCGTTACAGGCGGCGAAGCCCAGCACGCGGTCAACCACGCCAAGCGCGCCAACGTCGAACTTCCATGGACGCCCTATGCGGTGGACGCGCCAAAGTTTCAGCGGGCAGCCGATTATGTCCACGCTCTCGCGGTGAAACAGGGCGTCGCCTGGCCCATCAATGTCTATCCGCTCTACGACGTCGCCAGCGCCCACGCCTGGGGCCAGACGCCTGCCGAGGCCACGAACGAGTCCGCGCAACTCTGGTCCGCCAACAGCAAAGCCGCCTCCCGTAACCCGTATGCCTGGTTGCGCAAGGAACTGACGCCCGCCGAGATCGCGATGCCCTCCGACGACAACCGAATGATCTCGTGGCCTTACCCCAAGCGCATGGTCGCCAACCCCAATGTGAACCAGGGCGCTGCCATCATCATCACCTCGCTTGCGAAGGCGCGCGCGGCGGGCATCGCGGAAGACCAGCTCGTCTTCATCGGCGCAGGCGCCGTCGCCAACGAACCGCGCGACTGGCTCACGCGCCCGCAATTCGCACAGAGCCACGCACAGGCCGCTGTCCTCAACGCATTGCAGCGCCACGCCGGAAGCTTCGATGCGGTTGAGCTCTACTCCTGCTTCCCGGTCGTGCCCAAGCTCGCGCGCCGCACGCTGGGCCTCGGCCTCGATCATCCCACCAGCGTCACAGGCGGCCTCAGCTTCTTCGGCGGCCCGCTCAACAACTACATGTCCCACGCCGCCTGCGCGATGGTGCGCGAGGTGAGGGCAGGGGCAAAGCTCGGCCTCATCTACGGCCAGGGCGAGTTCGTCACCAAGCACCACGCCCTCATCGTCTCCCGCGAGCCGCAGGCGCGCGACAATTCTCCTGACGCTCTCATCGACATGAAGGCGCAAGCAGCCGCCGATCCCATGCTCGGTCCACCCGTCCTCATCGACGAAACCCCGGAAGGTGAGGGGACGCTCGAGACCTTCACCGCCGTCTTCGACCCCACCGGCCGTCCGGATTACGGCGCCGTCGTCGCGCGGCTCGCCTCAGGCGCCCGAACGCTCGCGCGCCTGCCGGCGTCCTACGCGGCCGAACTTTCGCAGCTGATGTCGGCCGGCCAGTTTCCCGTCGGTCTGCGTGGCCATCTCTCGACGGATTCCGCCGGACTGCCGCAATGGCGCGCCGCTCACGCATGATCTATCGGGCGTCTGCCCGTTTTGACTGGCTCTGTCGCGCCGTCATGCTATCTGAGGCGCGAACCGAGGAGATCGATCATGCGCATCCGCAGCCTGCTTGCCGTCCCCGCCCTGGCGTTCGCCCTTGCCGCGTGCAACGGCGCCAGCACCGAGGCTGCGGCTCCTGATCCAGCCGCCGTGAAAGCCGAAGTCGACAAGGCAGTCGCCGACGCGCTGGCCGCGCGCGATGCCGAAGCGACCAAGCTGCATGGCGACGCTGGCCCTGCTTCCTACTTCGTCAACCTGCGTGATGGGCAGACCGTCACCTCGCCCTTCCGCGTCGTGTTTGGCGTCTACGGCATCGGCGTCGCCCCCGCACTCACCGACAAGCCGAATACCGGCCACCATCACCTGCTGATCGACACCGAACTCTCCGACGAGGAAAAGCAGTACGCCATCCCGTCCGACGAACAGCACATCCACTATGGCGGCGGTCAGACCGAAGCCGTGCTCACGCTTCCCGCCGGCCCACACACGCTGCAGCTCGTCTTCGGGGACATGAACCACGAACTGCACAAGCCGGTCGGGATCATGTCGCAGAAGATCACGGTCAACGTGCAGTAGTCAGCAAGCTACGCCGGGGCGTCCAATCATAGGACAACCCGGCTTGCCCACGGCTGCGCCGTTAACAAATGCGCGCAGCAAGGCCGCTCGATTCCTGCGTGTACTAGCAATTTCCAGCACGCTGTCGGGCGAGCAGACGCAGGGGATTCAACCTCCGCGGGCGCCTGACACGATTCATTACGCCGACCGCTGCAAATACGCGCTTCAGGGAGTCGTCCCGCGGCCATCAGGCGCGCTCCATGCATCAGCAACCTCGGGGGAGGCGTCGCTAATGGTGAATCCCCGTGCAGGGCATGCAAGTGCATCAGCGTCGGAATGACCTGGACTGGCTGCGCGTCGGCGCGCTCGGTCTGCTGATCGTCACCCACGTCCTCTTCGTCTATCGCGTGATGCCCTGGCGGGTGCAGAGCGAGCATGCCGGCATGTGGGGCACGGTCGCGGTCGAGGCGCTGGCGCCCTGGCGCATCTCGCTCGTCTTCTTCATCGCCGGAGCCGCCACGCGTTTCATGCTCGAGCGCCATGCCTTTGCGTCCTTCGTCCAGAACCGCTTCATGCGCCTTGGCGTGCCGCTGATCATGGCGGTGCTGGTGCTCGTCCCGCCCATGCTCTACGTCACCGACCCGCATGCCGCCGGGCACAACTACATCGCGTTCGTCGTTGATCACGGCCTGCACGCGAAAGAGCTGTTCGGCTTCTGGGTGCCAGACCTCGGCCATGTCTGGTTCCTGCCTTACCTGCTGGTCTATTCTTTCGTGACAGCCCTTGTCTGGTTCAAGGCCCCCCGAACCTTCCGCACCGCCAGCGACTGGCTCGCGCGCCGTCCCACCATCCTGATCGCAGCGGGCCTTGCGATCATGTTCGTCATCTCCGATGCGCTCTTGAAGCCGGTCTACGGCCGCTCGGACATGTTCTTCGATGATCCTGCCGGCCATGCCCGCTGCATCCCCGCCTTCCTCCTCGGCGCGATGCTCGTGCGCGCGGATGCCTTCTGGAAGCGGTTGGCGAAGTCGAAGCGCTGGCTTGGTCCCGCCGCGCTTGGAATCGGCGCTGTCTACCTTTCGATGGTGGGATCGATCCCGCTGGGTGAGACGATGCCCGCCTCGCGTATCGCCGCCGCGGCGGGCGCCATCTTTGGCGCCTTCACCATCCTCGCCATCCTCGGTTTCGGCTCCACTCACCTTCAGCACGAATCAGGCGCGATGCGCTATTTCAGTGACGCGATCATGCCGATCTACCTGCTGCACCAGCCTATGATCATCTTCAGCGAATCATGGCTCAAGGCCTCGCATCTTCCCGTCTGGGTGGAACTCCCGATGATCCTGGTTTCGGCGTCCCTGATTCCCCTGGCGATCTACCATTTCGTCATCCGGCCACTGCCGCCCCTGCGAATCCTGTTCGGTCTCAAGGCCGAAGCGCCCGCCACCGCGCCCGCGCACCCCGGCGCCGGGCATGCGCAGCCGGGCTGACGCCGCTGTAACCCATTCTAACCCTTGAAAAAGCTTAATCAGCGGGGGCCAGTCTTGGGGCGCTGCGAGGCTTGCGTGTGGTAGTCGAACGACCACATCTAGCGTCATGAACCACCTTCGGACCTTCATCCTTCTGGCGGCGCTCACCGCGCTGTTCGTCGGCGTCGGCTATCTGATTGGCGGGCCTGCGGGCATGATGATCGCGCTCGCCATCGCGCTTGTCGGCAACCTGATCAGCTACTGGAACGCCGATAAGATCGTCCTGTCGATGTACCGCGCGCAGGAAGTCCAGCCCAACCATCCCGACGCGCGCGTGCGCGCCTATGCCGACGACACGCGCGAGATGGCCCAGCGCGCGGGCCTTCCCATGCCCAAGATCACCATCATCGAAAGCGAACAGCCCAACGCCTTCGCCACGGGCCGCGATCCCAACCACGCGGCCGTGGCCGCCACCACGGGCCTGCTCACAATGCTCGACCGGCGCGAGATCCGCGCGGTGATGGGCCACGAGCTGGCACACGTGAAGAACCGCGACACGCTGACTATGACCGTCACCGCCACGATCGCTGGCGCGATCTCCGCGCTAGCCAACTTCGCCTTCTTCTTTGGCGGCAATGACCGCGAACGACCCGGGGGCTTTCTCGGCGTCATCGCAATCATGATCCTGGCGCCCATCGCGGCCGGCCTCGTCCAGATG
>Ga0075154_10000188_pt1 | contig 54999 bp, 49 predicted proteins | sample JI71714BDNA_FD_70965 | JGI IMG/M metagenome (GOLD analysis project Ga0075154, IMG submission 70965) | Wastewater effluent complex algal communities from Wisconsin, to seasonally profile nutrient transformation and Carbon sequestration -... | ecosystem: Engineered > WWTP > Effluent > Algae... | reverse complement strand
AACAATATTTGTTTTTTAGCGCTCATCAGTAGAAATGATTAAATTGGGGTAAAAAGTTGATCTAAGACAAAACAAAATTAGCATAAAATCTGATACCAAGTTATTTTTATTTAGTTGTCGGATACATTTAGTCATTATGTAAACCTTATTTGTTAGGTACTAGGGCTCAAGGAACGTAGTTTTGGTTTCGATAGAACGAAAAATTTCCCAAATTGCTTGAAATAATATTCATGTGCTTAAAAGACTATTCTCAGATATTTTGGATAACAAATTTTTCAATCAAGTTTTGGAAATTCATTAAATCAATAATTTTTCAAAATGCGAAGCTCACCGTACTAAAGCAATTCAGCAAATCAACAATTCAGCAAATCAAGCAATTCAACCAATCGTGTGCAGCTTCAGTGGCATCCCCAAATCCCCAAATCTCCAAACCATTAAATAAGCAGTACCTTCCTTAAACATTTACACATTACACGTTAAACGAATATAACTCCTTAGAGCCATACCACCACAACATTCGCTAAAAAATGGCCCATTTGTTGCTTTTCATAAAAATCTATTCAACGTATTGGTAATATTATTGTTAATAAAACTAAATTTGCGGACCTATTCAAAAATAAAAGAAATTTAATATGGCATTTGACATTGATAAGATTCAGACGGCTTACGCAGCTTTTTCTGGAAAAGTAGCTGAAGCCCGTAAGGTATTAGGACGACCTTTGACCCTTTCTGAAAAAATACTTTACACCCACTTACACGAAGATTCACCACTTCAAGATTACAAACGTGGTAAGGATTATGTGTTTTTTGCGCCAGATAGAGTGGCTATGCAAGATGCAACTGCCCAGATGGCACTCCTTCAATTTATGACAGCAGGTAGATCCAAGGTAGCGGTCCCTAGTACGGTACATTGCGACCACTTGATCCAAGCAAAAGTAAATGCAGATGTGGATCTTAAAGGTGCTTTGGATACGAATTCGGAAGTATTTGACTTTTTACAGTCGATTTCTAATAAATATGGCATTGGTTTCTGGAAACCAGGTGCAGGGATCATCCACCAAGTAGTTTTGGAAAATTATGCATTTCCAGGTGGAATGATGATCGGTACAGACTCACATACAGTAAATGCTGGTGGCCTTGGTATGGTGGCTATCGGTGTAGGTGGTGCTGACGCTGTGGATGTCATGGCAGGTATGGCTTGGGAACTAAAGATGCCAAAATTAATAGGCGTAAAACTTACAGGCAGATTGTCTGGATGGTCATCTCCAAAAGATGTAATCCTAAAAGTAGCTGGTATACTTACCGTAAAAGGTGGTACAGGTGCTATTGTAGAATATTTTGGCGAAGGTGCTGATGCTATGTCTTGTACAGGTAAAGGTACTATTTGTAATATGGGTGCTGAGATCGGTGCTACGACATCTACTTTTGGCTACGACGCTTCTATGTCGAGATATTTAGCATCTACAGGTAGAGCTGATGTGGCCGCTTTGGCAGATCAAATTGCTGATGACCTTAGAGCAGACAAAGAATGTTATGAGCATCCACAAAATTATTTTGACCAAGTGATAGAGATCAACTTGTCAGAATTGGAGCCACATATCAATGGGCCATTCACTCCAGATTTGGCTACCCCTATTTCAAAAATGAAAGAAGTTTTGGCTGACAAAGGTCAAGATTGGCCAGTAGAAGTAAAGGTAGGTTTGATTGGATCTTGTACAAATTCATCTTATGAAGATATCTCTAGGGCAGCATCTATAGCGCAACAAGCATTGGATAAAAACCTTAAAACGAAAGCTGAATTTACCATAACGCCAGGTTCTGAACAAGTACGATTTACCATCGAGAGAGATGGATTTATAGATACTTTTGAGAATATCGGAGCATCTGTGTTTGCAAATGCTTGTGGCCCTTGTATTGGGCAATGGGATAGATTCGGAGCAGATAAAAAAGAAAAAAATACCATCATCCATTCTTTTAATAGAAACTTCTCTAAAAGAGCTGATGGTAACCCGAATACACACGCATTTGTAGCTTCACCAGAGATTGTGACGGCTATTGCTCTTGCAGGTAGATTAGATTTTAATCCAATGACAGATTCATTGATCAATGAAGATGGTCAGTCTGTTATGCTTGATGAGCCTACAGGTATGGAGTTGCCACCAAGAGGATTTGATGTCGAAGATGCAGGATTTATAGCTCCAGCTGAAGATGGAAGTGGCGTCATCGTAAAAGTAGCGCCAGATTCAGACAGATTGCAGTTACTAAAACCATTTGAACCTATCACATCGGATCAGTTGGAAGGAATGCGATTATTGATCAAAGCAAAAGGCAAGTGTACGACAGACCATATATCTATGGCAGGTCCATGGTTGACATACAGAGGGCATCTTCAAAATATAGCAAATAACACACTTATAGGTGCTGTCAATGCATTTAATGATGAAGCCAATAAAGTATTAAATTATACATCAGGTGAATATATGGCAGTTCCTGATTCTGCACGTGTTTATCAAAGTGCTGGTTTAGGTACCATCGTATTTGGAGAGGAGAATTATGGTGAAGGGTCATCAAGAGAACATGCTGCAATGCAACCAAGATTTTTAGGTGTAAAAGCAGTGGTGGTTAAGTCTTTTGCAAGAATCCACGAAACAAATCTCAAGAAACAAGGTATGCTAGCCTTGACATTTGCCAATGTAGCGGATTACGATAAAGTAAGACAAGATGATGTTATCTCTATTTTGGGATTTGAAAGTATGCAACCTGGTCAAAATTTAGTCATTCAACTAGATCACGCTGACGGTACGCAAGAAAGGATAGAAGTAGCTCATACCTACAACCAAGCACAAATAGATTGGGTAAAGTGGGGATCAGCACTAAACCAAATCAGAGCAGAGTTAAATAAATAAGCATTTAGTTTTAAGCTTATATAATTAAATAAAAAAGGTTGTCAGTTTTGGCAACCTTTTTTTATGAGTATCAGTCAAAGTATTGTTTTTCACAAAGAAAAAAACGGAAACATTCACACAATGTGTTACCTATTATTGCTACCTTCGTCTCTATATAAAACAATTTTTTCAAACCAATTTAAATTAACTCATTATGTTAAACGATTTAAAGTCTTTTCTATTTAAAGGAAACATTCTTGATTTGGCTATCGGTGTTATCGTAGCAGGTGCATTCGGTAGTATTGTGTCATCATTTACAGCTGATATTATTATGCCTCCTTTGGGATTGTTAGTAGGTGGTGTAGATTTTGGTGAGCTTAAGTTAGTATTAAAAGCAGCAGAAGGTGATGTGCCTGAAGTCGCTATTAATTATGGCAAATGGATCAATACCATTGTGAATTTCTTAATTCTTTCTGTTATTCTTTATTATGTCATGCAAGTGTACAAAAAAATTAACCCACCTGCGCCAGAGGCTCCAGCAGCACCAGCAGGTCCTACACAAGAAGAATTGCTTACACAAATCAGGGATTTATTAAAAAAGTAAATTTGAACTTCACTTTTAATAATAAAGTGAGTTGATAAATAAAAGAAGGAGGGCAACCTCCTTCTTTTGTTATTAAGAATGTGTAAACAATCAGACAATTATTCAAAAAATAGTTCACTCTCATAAAAAAGGTATATATTTGAATAATTTTTGTATTTATCCTGAAACCTTGAAACATAGATTAGCCATATTATTGATTATGATGTTGGGCATTTTAAAGATGTCTTATGGTCAGTCTTGTGAAATAAATGGAGAGAAACATTACAGCTACAACGATATAAAAGGTATTCTAGACAGAAATAAATGTGCAAACTGTCACTATAATGGAAGTCTTATCAATCCATGGAATTATGATAGCTACTCCGATATGTTTTTGGATTCTAAATGCAATTCCAAAATTATTGTACACGGAAAACCAAATGCAAGTTTATTAATTGACAAACTCAACGGTGGACCTACGGCATGTGGAAATGCAATGCCATTTGGCCAAATCAAAATGAGTGATCAAGATCTTTTAGTCATAGAAACTTGGATAGAGTTTGGTGCTCCAGAATATTGCATTTCTGACTTCGATCAAATAAAGTCTATCCTCGAGAATAATAAATGTAATACTTGTCACAATAGTGCTGCGAGTTGGAGTTTTTCGGATTACAATGTTATATTTAATAGCGCTACTACGACCAGTTGTGGTGGTGAGATTATTACAAAGTTTGATGCAAATACTAGTTTTTTATATCAAAAAATATCTTCTTTGGTAGACTTTTGTGGTGAGCCAATGCTGGTTGATGGTCAAAAAATGGAAGAAAAAGAAGTTGCAAAAATTAGGGATTGGATCAATGCGGGTGCTCCCGAATCAGCAAAAGTACTGCCAGTAAATTTGACAGAATTCACTACGGATAATATAGATGATCAAAGTATTGTTTTGAATTGGCATACAGCGTCAGAAAAAAATACCTATTTATTTGAAGTACAACATAGTATGGATGGAATCCAATTTGAAACCATAAAATCTATTCCTTCTAAGGGGAATACAGGAGGTAATTATAATTTTATTGATCAAGATATAAGTGTAGGGTTTAACTTTTACAGACTTAAGATTATTGATTATGACAACAGTATTTATTATTCCCCAATAAGGGTGGAGCGTATTAAAAACATTGATGAAATATTTCAATTTTATCCGATACCCACTCAAAATAATGAGTTATTCACAGTAGAATGGTATCCAACAGATGGACGCGAAAAAGTAAGGATGAATCTTATGAATATAGCAGGTAGTCAATGTGCAAGTTATGTCATTAATAATGGCATCAATCACTTCAATTTTTCAGATTTGAAAGCAGGCGTTTACTACATTTCTATAGAAGACTATAATTTTAATCGTACGGTCAAAAAGATTGTTATCTTGGATCTTTGATCCATTTATAATCTATCAATTCTTATTATAATGTTTAAATCTGATACTCTGTCAAAAATTAACATACAAATCTATCTATTTTCTTAAGATCACTTTGTAAAATATTACTACATTTGAGTCCTTTTTATCTGGCTCAATGGAATTCTTCATAAAGCCTTCACAAAATTAAATATCATGATACATTGGAATGGCGTTTTCCCAGCTTTGACTACTAAGTTTGATGCTGATGATCAATTGGATTTGACACTTTTTACTGTCAATCTAAAAGCTCAACTTGATGCAGGTGTGAAAGGAATCATCCTTGGCGGGACACTTGGTGAGGCAAGTACATTAACAGAATCTGAAAAAGAAATCCTTGTTAAACATACAGTTTCAAATGTTCCTGATCACATTCCAGTATTATTAAATATTGCGGAAGGATCGACTAGAGAAGCTATGAGACAAGCTGCATTGGCAAAAAAATGGGGAGCAAAAGGCCTGATGTTATTACCACCTATGCGATATAAATCAGACCACAGAGAAACGGTCACTTATTTCAAAACTATTGCAGCATCTACAGATTTGCCTATTATGATATACAATAATCCTGTAGATTACAAAGTCGAAGTTACGTTAGATATGTTTGACGAATTGACTCCTGTCGATAATATCCAAGCGATCAAAGAATCCACCAGAGATGTATCCAATGTCACTAGACTGAAAAATAGATTTGGTGATAGATTTAAGATACTTTGTGGTGTTGATACGCTTTCTATGGAAGAAATCGTTATGGGAGCAGATGGTTTGGTCGCAGGATTGGTGTGTGCTTTTCCACGAGAAACAGTGGTTATTTTTGAATTAATCAAACAAGGAAGAATCCAAGAAGCATTAGATATTTACAGATGGTTTTTACCATTATTGGAATTGGATATTCACGCCAAGTTGGTTCAATATATCAAGCTCGCAGAAACTGCAGAAGGTATTGGTTCAGAGTATGTCCGAGCTCCGAGATTGACATTGATTGGTGATGAACGGACAACGATTTTAAAAGTAATTGCAGATGCAATTAGTAAAAGACCGCAATTACCCCAACTTTAAAAACAAGTGATATGATCAATGAATTGAATAAAATAATGGAACAAGCATATGATGCTTTTTTGGAGTATCAGCTTGTTTCAGGTGCAGATAAAAAAGTTTTTCTTTATGCCATTGCTGATGAAATAGAAGCATTAGGAGATACCTTATTGGAGACTGCATCAGAAGAAACCAATTTGCCAATAGCAAGATTTACAGGTGAAAGAATGCGAACTTGTAGTCAATTGAGATTATTTGGCGATTTGGTAGGAGAAGGTAGTTGGGTAGAAGCAGTCATTGATACCGCTATTCCTGACAGAAAACCATTGCCAAAACCTGATATGCGTAAGATGACGATACCTATTGGTCCTATTGTGGTCTTCGGAGCATCCAATTTTCCATTAGCCTATTCTACAGCTGGAGGAGACACAGCATCGGCACTAGCATCAGGATGTCCTGTTATCGTAAAAGGTCATCCATCGCATCCACGTACGTCAAAGCTTGTTTCATCAGCCATACATAATGCTTTAGAAAAGTGTCATTTAAATAAAAATATCTTCCAACATGTAGAAGGCGATTCTTTCGAAATTGGAAAAATATTGACCCAACATCCACTGACAGCAGGTGTAGGATTTACAGGTAGTCTGAATGGTGGTAGAGCCATTTATAATTATGCACAACAACGAGAAGTGCCTATTCCTGTATTTTCAGAAATGGGAAGTACCAACCCAGTTATTTTGCTCAAAGATACACTCAATAATAATGCACCTGAGATTGCCAAAGCTTTTTCCAGTTCTATAACCATGGGTGTGGGGCAATTTTGTACCAATCCAGGCATTATGTTGGGTATAAAAAGTAGTGCATTAAATCATTTTACAAGTCTACTTGCATTAGAATTGTCTTTGACACCATCTTACAAAATGTTGAGCGCTTCAATTCATCATAACTATAATGCTAGTCTTGATAAAGTATTGTACGACAAGGGTGTAGAAACAGTTTATCATGCACATGCCACAGAAGAATTGCAAGCGAGTCCAGTGTTGGCAAGAGTAAGTGGTACCACATTTTTGTTAAATCCAGATTTACAACACGAGGTGTTCGGACCTTTTTCTTTGATTGTTGTTTGTGACAACAAAAAACAGTTAATAGAAGTATGGCAAACGCTAAAAGGGCAATTGACAACCACTATTATGGGATCAAACCAAGATTTAGAAGAACACCATGATTTGATAAATATTGCTAGAAATATAGCGGGTAGAATCGTATTTAATGCCATACCTACAGGCGTAGAAGTAAGTAATGCAACGGTGCATGGTGGTCAATATCCTGCGGCAACTGATAGTAGATTCACATCCGTAGGAATGGATGCTATCAAAAGATGGGTACGACCGATTTGTTGGCAAGATTGTCCTGAACAACTACTTCCACAAGAACTGAAATCTGATAATCCATTAGGAATTTTTAGAAAAGTCAATGGTCAATATCAAAGATAATAAAGAAGGCTCATGATTAAAAAACGATTTTTCTGTATAGACGCCCATACGTGTGGCAATCCTGTAAGATTAGTATCAGGTGGTGGACCTGATTTGGTAGGCAATACCATGGAAGAGAAAAGAGCTAATTTTTTAGAACATTATGATTGGATAAGGAAGAGTTTGATGTTTGAGCCGCGTGGACATGATATGATGAGTGGCAGTATCTTGTACCCACCACATGACCCAAATAATGATGTAGCCGTATTGTTTATTGAGACAAGTGGTTGCTTACCTATGTGTGGTCATGGAACCATCGGAACCATCACCATCGCTATAGAAGAAGGACTCATCATACCCAAAGTGCCAGGAAAAGTAAGGATGGAAGCACCAGCAGGATTAGTAGATATATCGTATCAACAAGAAACTAATGGGAAAGTAAGTTCTGTAAAACTCACCAATGTAGGCTCTTTTCTTTACAAAGAAAATCTAGAAGTAACGTGTCCTGATTTAGGCGTTTTGAAAGTAGATGTAGCTTATGGTGGTAATTTTTATGCCATCATAGATCCACAAACCAATTTCCAGGGTATAGAAAACCACACAGCCGACCAACTCATCGCTTGGGCCAGGGCCATCAGACAAGATATCAATCAGAAATATACCTTCCAACATCCAGAAGTTCCTGCTATCAACTGGTGTAGCCATGTACTATGGACAGGTCAATGTATCGACCCAACATCGACAGCTAGAAATGCCGTATTTTACGGTGACAAAGCCATAGATAGATCGCCATGTGGTACGGGCACATCAGCCAGAATGGCACAATGGTATGCCAAAGGAAAACTCAAAAAAGGCGATCTTTTTATCCATGAAAGTTATATTGGTAGTAAATTTACAGGCACTATAGAAGGCGTCACAAAAGTAGGTGATTTTGATGCTATCATCCCAGGTATAGAAGGTTGGGCAAAGATATATGGCTACAATACCATAATGGTAGATCCGGAAGATGATCCTTATGCTGGCGGTTTTCAGGTGATATGAGTATTGTTTATCAAATATAAATATAAAAAGTAAAAAAATAAAATTTCGAATTAAAATCTTATAATAGGATGAATTAAAATATTGTATGGAGTAAGTATGATTTAGAATCTAATTGAATGGATAAAGTGGAAATTTATGGATAGTGTTATATTGTTTTATCAATAATGGTAAAATATTGATTTGGACAATAGGCTAATTTGTCATAAATTTGCGTCAACGGGTTAAGAGATAAAAAGACTTTTTAGCCGAAGAATATATTGTTAAGACAATTCTGAAACTTTTTTGATTATTTGTTTGATATCTGTAGCTACTTATTTCAGTAAATCATTATCTAAATAAATAAAATAGTATAATATCAACAACAGATGTTTCTTAATTATATTTGCAATACTTATAGTTCTTTTAAATGTAGATAGATTCTTTGCTTATGAATACGGAAAATAACAAAAATGATTTTATTTTTAAAACAGGAGATAAAGTTAAACATAAAAAGAATAACCTAAGTATGGTTGTAGTTAAAACAAAAACAAATTATAAGCCACCTTATAAAGAAAAAATTGTTTGTACTTACTGGAACGAATTAAAACATATTATAACTGTTGATGAATTTTATTCAAAAGAAATTGAACATTTAAACAGTGAAAAAACATAAAATTTATTTTTAAAATTTTTCTTTTAAAGGAAATGTGTAAAAATTAAGCGATAATTGAAAGTAAAAAATAAAATTAGAACTCATAAATAAATAATGGCCCAATTAACGATTAAAAGTTTAACAAATATTGATGTAAGTCAAAGTGGAGTTTCATTAATTTCCAATAAGACATTTGTGGGAATTGATTTTGGCACATCAACTAGCATCGTATCAATTATTTCTTTAGAGAATGCAGATATCATTACTAGAACAATTCCGATAAAACAAAAGACTAAATATGGTACTGATATAATTGACCAAATCGTGCCTACAGTTATTTCAATATTTAACAATAACGTTCTTGTTGGAAAAGGTGCTGAAGAGTTAAAATTTGATCTAAAAAAAGATAAAGATGTTTACTTCAATTTTAAAATGGATTTGGGAGAGCAACACGAGTACTCTTCTTCAATTTTTGATAGAATAAAATCACCTAAAGATGCTACTAGTATCTTCATACGTTTTTTAAAAGCAAAAATTGAGGAATACTGCCGAGACAATAATCTCCCCGAAGCAATTTACTATTCTTTCAGCATACCAGCAGCATTTGAGTCTAATCAAAGAAGAGAATTTATCCAAGCTTTGGCTGAAAATGATATCAAAGTTGATCAATCAGTTTTAATTGACGAACCCAATGCCGCTTTTGTAAGCTATTTAAGAACAAGATTCCAATCGGGGAGCCCATTAATAATACCGGAAAACACAAACTTAAAGTATTTGGTTTTCGATTTTGGAGCTGGAACATGTGATGTATCAATAATTGAGGTAGGGAATACATTCGATGGAATCTTTAGTAAAAATTTGGCGATTTCAAAATTTGAGAAAATAGGCGGCAGGAATATTGATGAAATTATTGTTAGAGATGTTTTGTTTGATCAATTTTTAGTTCAAAACAATTTAAATCCGAATGATTTTTCAAAAGTTGAAAAAGAACAAGTAATATTTCCCAGATTATTGAAAACCGCAGAAAATTTAAAAATTGAATTATGTCAAAGACTTGCAATTCAGTTTAATCAAAAAACATTTGATCTTCCAGATCTTGCAAGTTCGGAAGATTCAATCACCCTTCAGCCTAATGTAATAATTAGTACCACTAAAGGTGAATATAAATTACCTATATCTACACTAAAATACAATCAATTCAGAAACATTCTTCAACCTATCCTTGAAAACACATCTGAAGGAAATACAATATTTAACCCAATTTATGATGTCCTAAGTAAAGCAAATATCACAAGTGGAGATATTTTTGCAGTACTTTTTATAGGAGGTAGCTCGAAAAATCCATATATACAGAATGCTATTTCGGAATTCTTCGATGGATCAGAAAAATTAGTTCCCAATGATTTACAAACACATGTATCTGAGGGGACTGCAATAAATTCTTTATTCATAAATGGTTTTAATAAATCCATTCTTCGGCAAATTACAAGTAATACTATATTACTAGATACAAGAGATGGAAAAATTCCATTAGTAAGGCATGGGGTGGAAATTCCAAGTGACGATAATGTTTTAGATACATCAATAATTACTTGGAGGAATGGTCAAGACATTAGACTACCAATCTTTAGCCATAATAATGTACTACTCTATGATATATATCTTAAACACCCTGATGGAATTGGATTCTCAGAAAATACACTTGTAGAAGTGAAGTATAAAATTGATATAAATAAAAACTTGGAAATAAAGGCTAATGCAAATGGAAAAGTTGTAGAAGTTCAAATTGAGAACCCTTTTTTTTCTGGATCAAGTCTTACACCGCTCCAACGAAATATAAGGAGATTAGAAAGACATTATCAAGCTGAAAAAGAGTTGGGATTGGCAAATATAAATACTTATAGAGATTTAGTTACAGCTTACAAAGATGATGAGCAAAATTTATTAGCAGCTAAGTTAATGGTTGAAGCTAAAAGAGTCCATTCAAATATTTATAACTATAATGACATTGGGCTTGCTTTTTCAAATGCAAATGACTCGACAGAAGCTTGTAAGTATTATAAGAAAGCCTTAGAAGAAGATCCAAAGAATTCAACAATTCTATTTAATCTTAGTTACCAATTAAATCAGAATGACCCGAATAAAAGGGTGCTGTTAGAAGAATCTATAAGTAATAACTCAGAACATGCACCAAGTTTAATTGAGTATGCAAGGTTATTAAAATATGAAGACTCAGAAAGGGCAAGAAAAATGGAAAAGGAAGCTTTTAATATTCTCAATCAACAATATCAGGAAGGCACAATTCCATCTTGGGGAAAGAGTTGGTTGAGATCAGTTGCATTGGCAACTGGGAACATTGAAGTGTTTAAAAAAATTAATGCAGAGACACAAACATTCAATGATCTTTTTGACGATCGTGTAGCAGTAAAAGGTGATATTATAAAAATTTAAATTTTAATTATGCCTCATTTGGTTCCAGAAGGAAGTTTAGATGATCAACAAAGATTACATCTAAAAACAATAAAAGAAAATCCAAATCAATCTTACTGGATTAGTGGTTTTGCTGGTAGTGGTAAGACCGTGCTATTGTATTATTTTTTACGTGATTTACATAGAGAAGGTAAAAAAGTTTCATTTGTTACATTTACTCATACTTTGCTGCAGTTATTCAATTCCATTACCAATGAACTAGGTGTAAATGGTGTTTTTCATAATACCATTTATCAATATTTTCATCTTAATCCATTGACTGATGTTTTGATTTGTGATGAAATACAAGATTTCAGTAGAATGATGATAGACAACCTAAGGCATCAAAATATCAAACTTTTGGTTAGTGGAGATAGTAATCAATCAATCTACAAGAAGGATCCTGTATATGAAAGTGAAGTCTTGCCTTCACATATCAGTATGGAAGCAATAAATGCAATTGAGCTAAAGCTTGTCATTAATCATAGACTTCCTAGGGTTGTGATCCGATCAATAAATAAAATATTAGGTAGCAATTCTATGTGGAGTGGTGCTGATGGTACAAAAGAAGGAACATTAACTTATTATAGAGGAAACTCTATAAATGATGAAGTTAACTTCATACTAAAAGATGCTACGCAGAAAACACATAACGCTGGAAAAACAGTCGTTTTATTATTTTCAACTCAGAAATTTCTTATTGAATTTTCGCAAATTGCTTTAGAAATTAGTAATTGTCAGAGATATCATTCACCATATCAATTTAATAGCTTTAATAATTATTTAGAAAATCTTAACATACCTCTGGAAATTGTTGTCAATAAATCTGGGAATCTTAAGATTGCAGAACAAAAGAGGAAAATTGTAGCTATGACAATGCACGGATCAAAAGGACTTGATTTTGATACAGTAATTATACCATTTTTTTCTAATAGTTATGAGATTTATCCAGTACATCCAGAATTGGAGAATACTTTATTGATGGTAGCAATGAGTAGAGCTAAGAACGACTTGATCTTTTCGTATTCTGGTACTGCACACAATAAATTGCAGCCTTTATTAGACTCTGGGATATGTCAAAGAATGCTAGATGCTGAATTTGTAGGAACAAATAATAATATAAAATTAGACTTTTAATGAAATACATTGCATTACTCAGTACTGCCGAATTTATTACATTAATTCGACATGGTTATCTGGAAAATAAGGAAATATTCAGCATTTATAATCAAGAAGATTTTAGTTTTATTTTATATAACTCAAATCCTTTCCGATATGAGTTTGATATGATTTTCCTTGAATTACAAGAAAAAGATTTGTGTTTCACTAATGTAAAGAGTTTTCACCCGTTAACAGAAAATGCTAAACTCAAAATGCAAGATGATTTTCCTTCCATTCCTTTTTCTGAACCATTAGGTAGAATTGATTTGGATAAAGTACTAAGATTTAATCGGTCTAAAGAAATTATACAGATAAATGATTTTTTAAGTAAAAAGATTGGCATCAAATCAGTATCATCGAGAACAGATTTATCATCATTACAACAAGATTTACATAAAGGTATGATCAATCCTAAGGGTAGAAATATGATAGAAACAACAATACTTTTTAATGAAACAGATAATTATCCTGACAACTATTTAAAATATTATATGCGATTAGGTGAGATATATATCCTTAGTCAAATGGGGCATGATGGGATGAATTTTCAAAAATCCGATGCGTATAAAAAATGGTCAGATTTAAAGATTGAAAGTAATAATTTTCATGAATTATCAACCCTTTTGATAGAGTCGGGTGAAAGTTTTAAAGCTAAAATTTTCGAAATAAAAGAAGAATTCTCCACAGAATATTTTGAAGTGATTCCTATCTTCTTGAAATTTAAGGAATGTATTCAAAAGAATAATTATATCGAAGCTAAAAGTGTAGTAAATTACTTAAAAGGTGAAAAAGAAGTAAGTTTATTTATCGAATTAGTTTCAGGCTTATTTAATTTTAACGTCATTCAAAGTATTTTCTTTAACTATATCTATCAAAATGTTTTTGAAGTCCCAAAGGAAATCAAATCTGATCTGGTACTTGAAATAACAAATGAAGAAAAGCTATCTAATAAGAAGCCGCCGAAACAAAAGAAAATCAAATTTGATGATAAAAATAATAATGAGAATAACATTAAATCATAGACTTCTTCATTTTAAATGAAAGTACTTTTAGACATAGAAGATTGTGAACCTGAAGTATGTATTAGGATTTTGACAAGTTTTGATTTTGTAAAAGATGTACTTGTCTTAGTCGAATCATCATATCCATCTCACTTTCCCAAGGAATCTGACTGTATGTTAACGACGGAACCCATTCTTCTAAAAGATTGGATGAAAAAAGAAGAAATCGATGTATGGGAAAATTTGTAATAAATCAGGTGTTTTACTTAGAATTTACCCATTAATAGAGTTATATCGAATGATTAATAGCGTTTTACACTAATCCACTTTCCCCATGCAAATCACCATCATCGGCGCAGGCGTCATAGGTCTTACCACCGCATATTATCTTCAGAAAGAAGGTCATGAAGTCACCATTATTGATCGTGGTGATGGAAGTAATAATTGTTCCTTTGGCAATGCGGGTTATATCTCTCCTAGTCATTTTATACCGTTGGCATCACCTGGTATCGTGGCACAAGGATTGAAGTGGATGTTGAGTTCGACTAGTCCATTTTATATAAAACCGAGACTTGATACTTCATTGATAAAATGGGGATGGAAGTTTTATAAGAATGCTACAGACAAAAAAGTGCAAGAAAACGCACCACACCTGAATAATATTCTTCAACTCAATAGAAACTTGATGGTCGATCTTGATAAAGATTTGAATCATGGATTTCAACTAGAGACTAAAGGATGTTTGATGCTTTATAAATCTGCAGAAACAGGTCATCATGAAGCCGAACTTGCCAAAGAAGCAAAAAAATACAACATAGATGCGCCAGTTTTATCCCAAAAAGATATCCAAGCCATGGAACCTGAAGTGGAAGTAGATGTTTTGGGTGGCGTATATTTCCCAATAGATTGTCATCTTCATCCTGTGAGAATGATGGAGACGCTACTAGCACATACTAAATCTATGGGCGTGAAGTTTCTTTTTGACCATGAAGTAGAAGGATTTGAATCTTCCAATGGAAAAGTGAATGCAGTAATCACAAATAAAGGTAAGATCGATGGCGATCATTTAGTCATAGCTTCAGGTGGTTGGTTGGAATTGATGACCAAAAAACTTGGTATTTCCTTGCTTTTGCAACCAGGGAAAGGTTATAGTACCACGTATAAAAATAGGGCAAACAACCTAAAGCATCCAGCTATTTTGGTCGATGATCGAGTAGCAATGACACCAATGGGTAACGAACTAAGGGTAGGAGGTACCATGGAACTTTCTGGAATCAACGATAAAATAAATATGAATCGTGTCCGTCCCATCATACAAGCAGCGAATCATTATTATAAAAACCTACATCTAGATATGCCCACCGAAGACCAAGTTTGGACAGGACTTAGACCTTGTTCGCCTGATGGATTGCCATATATAAGTGAGAGCCCGCATCATAGCAATGTCACAGTAGCAGGTGGACACGCGATGTTGGGTATTTCGTTAGCGGCAGCTACAGGATATCTCGTGAAGCAGATCATACAGCAAGAAAAGTCAGAGATTCCTATGGAGAAGTTTAGGGTGGATAGGTAATGGTTTTTGTAAAGGCTTTACATTATAAGATGCCAAGTTTATACACCTAAATTTTTTAGATATTTTATTTCTATTATTTTTTAGATTTTTAATTGAAGTGATGGGCTTATTCTAAAACACCAATAATTCCTTCATCCTTAGCTTTTGAAAAAAATAAATCGCATTTTCCAGAATCATATTTCCCATTTGTTTCACAAAAATATTCATTGTTGCAATCAAAGGGATATGGTATCTGATCACAAACACAGCAATCTACAGTGTAATACTGTCTGTTTTCAAAAATCCAAAGATTTAATGAAAAGCAATATGATTCTTGATTCGTATATCTGACCATTTGTTGCTCTTCTATAATTTTTTCAGAACAATCAGAAGTTATACAGTTTGTACTTTCATCTTTTGTACAACTTACTAAAATGCCTAAAATAAGGACAATGTAAAGGTTCAGAAATTTCATATCGATTGTATTTGTTTGTTATAGTTTTTAAGACGTAATATTAACTGGGAAAGGTTTGAATAAATCTTCTATTTCTTTTTATTCTCACAATTTTCCTTTGCACATTTTCCATACAAATTGAGAGAATGGTGCATGATTTCGAACTCTAGTAAGTCACCCATCATCGATTTTATTTGTTGGATTCTTGGGTCACAAAATTCTAGTACAGCGCTACAGTCCACGCATATCAAATGGTCGTGCTGTTTAAAACCGTATGACTTTTCATATTGTGCAAGGTTTTTACCAAATTGATGTTTGGTTATTAAGTCACAACTTACTAGGAGTTCCAATGTATTATAGACTGTCGCACGACTTACTCTATAGTTTTGGTTTTTCATGTGGATGTAAAGCGCTTCTGCATCAAAGTGGTCAGTCCTGCGATATATTTCTTCTAGGATGGCATACCTTTCTGGCGTCTTTCTCAGGCTGTGTTTCTCAAGGTGTGCTGAAAATATAGTTTTTACTTCTGAAACTATTTGTTCCAATTTTGCTGGTGCGCTCGTCATATTTTTAATATCATTTGAATGTTCTATCTGTTCTCACTACCGAAGAGATTCCTTCCACCTTCTCGAGTGTTTGTACAACGATATTTAACTGATCTTTGTTCAACACTACGATACCTATCCTACCTTCGAAGTATCCTTCTTTGCCTTCTATACTGAATGATTTTATATTGATGCCTAGTTTGTTAGACAGAGCATTGGTCAGGGATTGGATTACACCAGGTCCGCTGTCAATACCGGTTACAAGGAGTTCAACTACGAAATTAGAATTAACACTATCTTCCCAGTCTGCTTTTAGTACGCGATAGCCATAATTGGCCAATATCTGTACGGCATTGCTACAATTTGTTCTATGTATTTTTAGACCTGCATTGGACGTCAAGTAAGCAAAAATATCATCACCTTGTACTGGATTGCAACATGCAGCTAGAGAATATTGATACATATCCGCAGGCTCACCATTGACTAGTATATTGGACCTGTTTGCTTTGGCTGGACGTTGGATTTTCTTTAACTCTTCTGCTATTGGTGCATCTTTATTAGGCTCTTCTTCGTCCTTTTTAAATACAATTTTACCACTTTCTACAGTGTAGTTTTTGATATCTGATATTTTGACATCTTCTACTGACAAGGCATAATATAAGTCTATCCTTGATTTGAATCCCAATTGTTTGGCGATAATATCGACGTTTTCTTCTAGATCGACCTTTAGGTTTTTGAGCTTGCGTTCTAGGGCTTCTTTACCATATTCTCCGACTTTTCTGCGTTCTTCTTTCATCGCAGACCTGATCTTTGACCTAGCTTTGCCAGTTACCACCATTTTGAGCCAATCTTCATTAGGCTTTTGGTTTTTGTTGGTTACTACGGCTATTTGATCGCCATTATTGAGCTTGTATCCCATCGGGACAAGCTTGTTATTGACCTTGATCGCAGTGGCATGGTAACCGATGTCTGTGTGGATTTCGAAGGCAAAATCTAAGGCAGTTGCTCCTTTCGGTATGATACGCATATCACCTTTCGGAGTGAATACATATACTTCTTCACTAAACAAATTGGTTTTGAAGTCATTTATAAATTCTAGGGCATTGGCATGTTTCGTATCTAGGATTTCTCTGATATTGTCGAGCCAGTTATCATAAACATTTTCTTGTTTTTTGATACCTTTATATTTCCAATGCGCTGCAAAACCTTTTTCTGCGATCTCGTCCATTCTTTCTGTACGGATTTGCACTTCTACATATTTTCCTTTTGGTCCTATGACCGTGGTGTGTAGTGACTCGTATCCATTCCCTTTTGGCGTGGTGATCCAATCTTTGAGCCTTTCAGGAATGGGTTTGTATACATCAGTAATGATAGAATATATTTGCCAACAGAAACTCTTTTCTTTTTCGATCGGAACATCCATGATGATTCTCACCGCAAAAATGTCGTAAATCTCTTCAAAATTTACCTTGTTTTGCTTTATCTTGGTGTAGATACTAGAGATGGCTTTAGATCTTCCCAAGACTCTAAATGGCACATTGAGATGGGCAATTTCTTCTTTTAATGGATTGATAAATTGCTCAATATATTCATTTCTAGCTTGGTCTGATTCCGCAAGTTTATTTGAAAGTTCTTGGTAAACTTCTGGTTCAGTGATTTTAAGACAAATATCCTGAAATTCTGTTTTTATATTGTAAAGCCCCAATCTATGGGCCAAAGGTGTATAAATATAATCCGTTTCGGCAGCGATTTTTAGTTGTTTATGTTTCGGTTGCGCGCCTATTGTACGGAGATTATGGAGTCTATCTGCCATTTTTATAAGTACCACACGAACATCTACAACAAGCGTACTCAATACTTTTTTGAAGTTTTCAGCTTGCGGGCTATCTGTCGATTCTAGATTGTATGTTCCATCAAGTTTTGTAAGACCATCGACGATAATCGTAACTTTGGGGCCAAACATTTCTTGGATCTCTGCAAGTGTCACGGGCGTATCTTCCACTACATCGTGCAGCAAAGCACAAATCACGGCTGTAGGTCCAAGTCCTATTTCTTCAAAACAAATTCTTGCTACTTCTATTGGATGGAAGATGTAGGGCTCACCTGATTTTCGACGTTGGTATTTATGCGCATCTACGGCTAGCTCGTATGCTTTTTCGAGATCAGCTTTGTCTTCATTTTGCAACCTATTTTCCATGAGTTTGAGTATTTCATCAAACTTGGCCCTCACTGCTTTTAACTCATCTTCATTTATGGCGATTCCTACCGGCATAATTACTATTAATTGATCCTTTTACCCAAAGAATACAAATTTAGAATAAATGAAACAATAATTCAAGTTTAGGTAAGAATATTTTTGAAAATGGACATTAATTGATATTCTGATAAGACAAATTATATAGAATCCATCCGATTTCAAACTTTACTTCTATGTATTTGGTTTAATTACAGTACTTCCGAAACAATGGTCTTTACATGCTTTTATGAAATATGAGTTTATTTATATCTTATTAATGATCAATGTTTTGGCTTACGTTATGATGTGGATTGACAAAAGAGCAGCCATCCAAAAGAAGAGCAGAATTAGCGAAAAGACGCTTTTTATATTTGCGATTGTCGGTGGAAGTTTGGGTATTTGGCTAGGGACACGTGTTCCACTGTTTCATAAAGCTGCAAAATCGAAATTTACAATTGGTATTCCATTTTTGATATTGGTACAAAGTTGTTTTATTTTCTATTATTTTAGTTACAAATAATAAAAATGAATATCTTTACATAAATTTTAAAACTCAAATTCTTCTAAACCGATGTGAAACCTAAATCTTAACCTAAATCTTAATCTTAACCTAAATCTTAAACTTATTCTTAACCTAAATCTTAATAAACATGTCAAAATCTTTTTTCGAATCAAGAAATCCTGTTTTTAACGAAGAAAAACTTCAAAAACTAGGTCAGTCAGGTGCTTTGACCAATGAAGGTGTTAATGATGTAATGTCTATTTCAGGAGCAATCAATAAGACTGCTATTTTGTTTGTTATTTTGTTAGCTACAAGTGCGGCTAGTTATGCCATGCCGTCTATGTTTCTGCTTATAGTTGGTATCGTTGGTGGCTTGATTGCGGTTTTAGTAGCTAGTTTTAAACCACATACTTCTGCTATTGCGGCACCTGTGTATGCAGGATTTGAAGGTTTGGCTTTAGGTACGATTTCGGCGATGTATGCTAGTATGCTCGATGGCATTGTTTTGCAAGCAGTGAGTCTTACCTTTGCAACTTTGATTTCAATGTTAGTACTTTATAAATCTGGACTCATCAAAGTGACAGATAAATTCCGATCAGGTGTCATGATGGCAACTGGTGCAATATTTTTGGTGTATTTGGTAAGTATGGTAGGTAGTATGTTTGGTTGGAATATGCCATATTTACACCAAGGCGGTATGATAGGTATTGGTATCAGTATCGTCATTATAGCTGTGGCTGCGTTAAATTTGTTATTAGATTTTGACAATTTTGACAAAGCAGCACAAGCTCGCGCTCCTAAGTATATGGAATGGTTTTGTGGACTTAGTTTGATGGTGACTTTGGTGTGGTTATACATCGAGTTTTTAAGATTGTTATCCATGCTCAATCGTGATTAATATTTTGTAGATATAAATATATATGGTCGATGTGTTTTCATAATGCATCGACCATTTTGATAATTAGAAAGAATCACAGTATGAAATCTATATTTTTATTTTTTGCAATCTACGTATTTTCAATAGGAACTCTTGACGCGCAATTGCTTGATGAACCACAAAGACGAATTCTGCATAAATTAGGAATAAAAAAAATCGAAAAAACAATCCTAAGCGACTCCATTAATAGTGATTATTTGTGGACAGAACAAGAAGTAAATCATTTAGGATTTATAATAAAACAAACTTATCATAACGAAGGAAGTAGAATCGTTGTACAAGAATTTGATTATTTGCACGATTCCATTTTGATAGAAAGCCAATATATTCATCAGAATGAGCCGAATATAAAAACCAAATATTCCAAAAATACCTATACAAAAGATCTAAAGCGCAAAACCTTCAGTTTTTATGATGGAGATAGATTACAAATGCGATCTAAGTTCAAATATACTAAAGATGGTGAACTAGAATTTAAGGAAGAAAGGTTATATGGAATCAAAGGAACTAACAGTTACAGCGGTAAAAAGAAATATGCTTATAAATACAATGCAGAGGGAAAGGTAGAAACAGTTCAGTTGAAAGATAAAACCAAAGGTAAAACTGAAACTAAAAATTACAAAAATATTTATAAATCAGACCCATATACCGTAGAAAACTATCTTGTTTCCAACAATGGCGAAGAAGACCAAATCATTGATAGAGAAGTTTTTGATGATCAGAATAGATTGAAAGTTTCTGAGCATTTCAGTAGACGTGGCAACTCCATTATGCATTTAGCAAATAGGAAAATGGAAATTAAAAAGGGAGAATCTCAACGCAAAGAATATTTTTATGATGATCGTGGATTAATCATCTTAGAAGTGGTGAGTGCAAATCGCAATCAAAAAATAGAAATAAGATATGATTATTTTTAAAGGTAGTCAACTTTTTGTTTGTAACTGATAAGAAGAAATCCCTTCCCAATGCAAGAAATAATAGCACTCTCACAAAAGACCATAACCTTAGAAAGGAATGAATTTTTAAAGGTCAAAGGTAGTATAGATACGAATATCTATTATGTAGAAAGTGGTAGTTTGAGTGTTTTTATCCTTGATGAGTGTGAAGAACAGGTTATTCGATTCGGTTATCAGGGCAATATTATTGTAGCTCTAGACTCTTATTTAACTGGTAAGCCTTCAGACTTTTACATTCAAGCAATCAAAAAATCAACAGTCAAGGTCATTACAAAACTACAAATGGATAGCTTTTTAAGTAAAGAAGAAAATAAATTACTTTGGACAAAAATACTGGAAGACTTAATGTTGCAACAAATGGAAAGAGAAATTGATATCCTAACTAGTTCTCCAAAAGAAAGATATCTCCGTGTCCTTAAACGAAGTCCAAAGCTTTTTCAGGAAATACCCAATAGATACATTGCCAATTATCTAAGAATGAGTCCTGAAACACTGTCTCGACTAAAAAAATCTTGATTTCGATCAAGATTTTAGCAAAGTTTTATGTCGACCTTTGTGGCAAATAAAATCATATGCAATCAGAAGTTTTAATACAAACACTCATAGGACAGACAAGAGTCATCATTAATCAATTAGAAAGACTTCGAAATGAAGAACTAAATACCTTGACTTGGAGAGAAAATCCAACATCATGGAATATCCTAGAATGTATAGAACACATTAATAGATATGGAGATTTCTATCTTCCAGAAATAGCATCAAAGATAAAAACATCAAACACCAACGCGGATACTGAATTCAAAAGTGGTTGGTTGGGAAGCTATTTTGCAAAAAGCATGGCACCAAAGGAAAAATTAAATAAAATGACGACCTTTAAGGATAAAAATCCCTTGAATGCGCAGCTTGATCAAACAGTAACTGATACATGCATAAACCAACAAATGGAACTTCTTGATTTGCTTCAGCAATCTAGAAATGTAAGTTTAAACAAGGTTAAAATCAATATTTCAATATCTAAATTTATAAAACTAAAGCTAGGAGATACGTTCCAGTTTTTTATTAACCATATAAGGAGGCATTTGGTCCAAATAGAAAATACAAAAGCAAAGTCAAAACCTACTGCATTGAGTTAATGACAAGTTCGTCCAGATAGTGTTAGTATTAACTTATTATCTGAGATAAATTAAAGTGCTTCTTGCTCTTCTATGATTTCAAGGGCTTGATCTACATCAGATTGTTTGACCTTAATTTCCACATTTTCTAAGGGTAACAAGGTTTGACTTTCGTTTGTGGTAAACGTCTCAATACCAGCATTATGAAGTGTCGCTACCATGATATCAGCAATAATGGGATCTTTGTATGATCTAATGGTTACAAAATTTTCGTCATTCATATTCTATGCTTTAATTATTTTTATAACCGAAATTATTGGTTAATTAGTTCCGTATGATCACATAAAAATGATGTTAACTTATTTATTACAACATTCTGATGACAATTTTATGGATAAGCTATTAAGCCACGAATTTAATCGAGTCACATTAAATATACCTTTATTTTCTTCCATACATTTGGCAGTTTAATTACTATCTTTGCCCAAAATAAAGCATTCTAATGCAAAAACAGTGGAATTTTGAATTGTTGTCTTGGCTTTTTGCCATTCTTTTCGCAGTTTTAATGATTGCACCTATTTATCTGAAGGTAGGAGATTTATATGCATTTTATATACAGAATTTTATTTGTATCATAGTATTTCTCACATTGTCTAGGTATATCTTTTTGCTTTCTTTTACACCATTTGCAAGGGTGAAGTGGTTTAAGTTTATGCTTATTTTTCTGCCGATACCTTTATTTTTGTATCATATAGATTCATTGTACGAATTCCAACGTTTTCTAGATGAAGATGGTACGATTAGCTTATTTAAAGGTTCTAGCGATATGAGTGATTACGAATTTGGCAAGTACATCAGATATCAATTTATGTTTTTTTGTGTGGGTGCATTGGTTACCATAGCGATGATTCCCATCAGGATGATTATCTCTTTTTGGCGTACCACTAATACATCTGATAGGGTGTAAATCATTCTGAGATCACCATTATATTTAATTATAAACAAAAGATTATGTCTCAAATAAACGAATTTAACGAATATAGAACCAAAATGAATGAGCGTATTCTGGCTCAGGATAATAAGGTGTTAAAACGATTTTTTAGTTTAGATAATCAAGCCTACCAAGATGGCGCACTCTCCGAAAAGACAAAAGAGCTTTTGGGGTTAGTGGCTTCTATGGTGTTGAGATGTGATGATTGTATTAAATATCACTTGGGTACTTGTCATGAATTAGGAGTAACTACAGATGAAATTTATGAAGTGTTTTCAGTAGCTAATCTTGTCGGTGGATCCATTTGTATACCACATACAAGGAGAGCAGTAGAGTATTGGGATGAACTAGAAGAAAGAAAAAATAAGGACTGATTTTTTTTCTTTTGGATTTTTTTTTAAAAAATACACTGCAATCAACCGATTTGGGAATTGCAAAATAATCTTTTACATATCGTTTACATCATTTTACAGAAAAATGTATGCATGAAATAAGTATCGCATTACTTTTGGATTATTAATTCACATAAATTTATTTCGAATGCATTTAATAGCTTCTTTAAAATTGTTTTGTTTGGTGAGCATTTTTTCTTGCGATCAAGCAATAGATTATCCATCTACTTCCCAACCTAAGATATTGAAATCATCAAGCATGGATTCTGTCAAAATGGAAGAAACAAAATCTGATGGATCCAATATCCTTTTTCAATCAAAAGATGGTGGGGAAACATGGAATGATATAAGTGGATCATTACCTGGTAGGGAACCGATTGATGGTTTTTTTACAAGTGACACTGATGTTTACTTTCGTCAAAAAAATGCCATGTATCATTCTAAAAGCAAATCTAATACCCAGCTTTGGGATCAAGAATTTATTTTGAATCCACATGTTACCACTATCGCCTATAATCCTTCAGGAGTTATGGCTTATAATTATGAAGGCCAAATTTATCAAAGAATAAATGTTACTGGAACTTGGGTACCTATTTATGCTAATCTTCAAAAACAACAAATACATTCCATTTTCGAAACATCGAGTGGAACTGTATTTGTCAGTAGTGACAGCGGACTTTTTAGATCTTTAGATAAGGGCCAAAACTGGACACAAGTTCAAAATGAAGGATGGGTGATGCAAATAGTTGAGAACAAAGATGTCCTTTTAGCTACAGGTCAAAAAGGCATCATGCGTTCTACTGACAATGGAGCACATTGGGAATGGGTTATTAGCGAAGGTGGCGTAGGCATTGATATTGAAAAGATTGAAGGTGGGTTTGCTGCAATAACTTATAATACACAAACAAAATCTAGAAGGGTGCGAGTTTCGATGGATGAAGGTAAAAATTGGCAGGCCATTGATCATGGACTTGAGGCATCTGAATCTATTTCTTCTATAAAGTCGTATGGGAAATATCTGTTTTGTGGCCATCCAAATGGTATATATCGATCTTCAGACATGGGCAAAACATGGAATCTTATAAAACCTAGTATTGATAAAAAAGTCTTTAGCCTGTATATTTCAGGTAATGTTCTTTATGCCATACCAAGAAATTTTGGATGCTAAAAGATAAGTTTCTAGTGTGTTTTCTCCGATAGGATGTCTCAAAGGCATCCTATCGGTCTTTTAATTGTTCTTCTTGATCAAACATGTCAAATCATTCCACCCAGAATAAATTGGAAGCGATGCCATCTGCAAAGTGTTTGCCTACTTGTGTTAAGGTATATTTGTGTTCATCTTGTGTCACAAAACCTTTTTTTATTTCATCTTGAATTCCTTCTAAAAAATAGGGAACGAATTCAGATCCAAATCCATTTATTTCATCAAGTTTTACGCCCCACATCGTTCTTAAGCCTGTCATGATATACTCATTGTATCTAGTTGCAAGTGATAGTTCTTCCCTTTCTGATGGTATGATATTTTCAAATAACGATTGCATGTATTTTTGATTATGAGCGATATTCCATGACCTAGACCTACCATCAAATGAATGTGCCGAAGGACCAATACCAAGATATTGCGCACCTTTCCAGTAATTTGTATTATGAATGGCATATTTCTCAGGTTTAGCAAAATTCGATATTTCGTAATGCTCATAACCTGAAGCAGTTAGATTTTCTATCAAAGTTGTAAATTGTCTACTCGCAACATCACTATCAGGTGACATTTTTTTACCCTTTTTTACATGGTGGTGCAATGCCGTACCTTCCTCTACCGTAAGACAATAAGAAGATATATGTGGAATATCTAATGACAAGGCAGTTTTGATGTTCTCAGCCCACATCTCATGAGAAGTGGTAGGACTGCCATAAATCAAGTCAATGGTTATATTATCAAATCCTACATCTTGAGCCAATTTAATACAAGTCTGAGCTTCTTGCGCATTGTGAGCACGATTCATCCATATCAGGTCTTCGTTAAAAAACGACTGAATACCGATGCTGAGACGATTGATGCCCCATTTTTTAAAGGAGTTTAATTTTTCTAAGGTGATGTCATCAGGATTAGCTTCTAAGGTTATTTCAGTTTGAGCTGTCCATGTGAATACTTCATTTAATGCATTAAATATTTGCCCCAACTCATCATCAGTAAGTAAACTAGGTGTACCGCCACCAAGATAAATACTGGTCAGTGACTTTTCTTTCAGATAATTTTTTTGAATGATAATTTCCTTACAAATGGCTGAAACTAAGTCGCCTTTTGACTTTAAAGTAGTCGAAAAATGAAAATTACAATAATGACAGGCTTGTTTGCAAAAAGGAATGTGAATATATATACCAGACATTTTGTAATTTCGTTATACAATTGTTTAATAAATAAAAAATAGACGTTCTGCAAAATACTTTTTTGACTCAATACTTCTTACATTATCCTAGCAACCGAAAGTCATACTTCATGGTAAAGGTAGGGCTATTCATGGTATTTAGTGTATTTTGTGGTCAGGTTTTCAGCCAGAAAAAAGTCACCGCATTGATTTCTACATATGATTCAGTTTTTAAGCGCGAAGACCTTTCCAAATCAAGTATATATATTGACAGCTTGTCCGTAAGGAAATATTACACGGATTACGTGACAGAATTATTGTCAAAAGGTTATTCGGTAGCTAATCTTGATACTTTTTATTGTCAAAAAGATACATGTTTGGCCATGGTTTATCTTGGTGCAAAATACACCTTGGGAAACATAAAAATGAGTTCTGACCAAGTAACTATTTTAGAATCAGCTGGTCTGAAAAGAAATCGCATAGTCGGCAAGCCACTTGACTCTATACTTTTGACTACTGTTTTAAAAACCTTGGTAGATCATCATACGAATGTCGGATATCCATTTGCAAAGGCTAGTTACGATTCTGTTGATATCGTTGACAATAAGTTAAATGCACAAATTAAGGTACAAAAGGGTCGGTTTTTTACTTTTGACAGTATTCAGATGGAAGGCAAAGTGATCTTGAATAAAAAGTTTCTGTACCGATTTTTAGATATCAAACCTGGTGAACCATACGCCCAAGAGAAAGTCGTCCGAGCCAATAAAAGACTCAATGACCTACAATTTGTAAAACAAACCCAAGCTCCTGCTGTCAATTTTGTAAATGATAAGGCTTTTCTTGTACTAACTTTAGATCCTAAACCATCGAGTAGGTTTGACTTCTTGGTTGGAGTATTGCCACAGCAAAATCCCGATGGTTCTCGCAAATGGAATATCACAGGTGATCTCACAACAGAACTCAATAATAGCTTCGGTCAAGGTGAATATATTTTTCTTCAGCTGAAAAGATTAAAACCTGAAAATCTCGAACTTCAACTCAAATCTACACTGCCATATATAGCTGGATTGCCAGTAGGAAGTCACGTAGATTTCAGGATATTTAAAAATGCTTCACAGAATATTGATTTATTTTTTGATGGTGGTTTTCAATATCTTTTTGGAGGATTTAACAATATAAAACTCTATGGCAGCTACAGGTCATCGCGTCTTTTGGAGATCGATACAGATCAAATACTTGCAGCTCGTAGACTTCCCGGAAGTCTTGATGTCACTTATTCGGGTGTAGGTCTAGGATTGGCACTAAGAGATTTAGATTATCGATTTAATCCATCCAAAGGATATTCTGTCGAAATAAATACCATCGTAGGTAGTAAAAAAATTCTACCTAACGTGACCATTACCCAATTGGAAGGATTTGAAAATAGTTACGACACACTTAAACTTGTATCCCTACAAGCAGATATCGACCTTAATGCAGCCTATTATATTCCTGTCAAAAATTGGGCAGCGCTAAAGTTTGGTGGTACGGCAGGAATTCGGTACAACCAAAATCAAATACAAACCAATGAGTTGCTAAGGGTAGGAGGGAATAAACTTTTGCGTGGTTTTGATGAGGAAAGCATTTTGACAGATTTTTATGCATTTAGCACGGTAGAATTTCGATTTTTGTTTGATCAGAATTCCTATATGAGTCTTCCATTTGTGGATTATGGTGTCACAAGAGTGATGGATGCCAATGGGCAGATGGTCATGGATAACGTCATGGGCGTAGGCATGGGACTTAATTTCGGTACTGCAGCAGGTATTTTTAATTTATCCTTTGCAGCAGGTAGAAATCTTGGCAACCCATGGGATTTTGGAAAGATGAAGATCCACTTTGGATATCTCAATTTGTTTTAATGTTTTTTAAAACAATCAACTAAAAAATATTCCATCTCTTTATGTCATAGTGCTTTAATGGATAATTGCTAAATCTACTTCTTTACAGCCTTTACTTGATCCACAGTCACTATCTTTCCGTAGTCATTTCCCCATGAATGATTGATATAATTCATGACATCCGCTACTTCATCATCATCTAGCCCTGGCGCTGGCATCATACCATTATAGTCAGTACCATTGACAGTGATTTTGCCTTTTTGACCATATTTGATGGCGTAAATGCTTTCGGTTTGTTGATTTTTTAGGTAATCTGATTTAGCTAATGGTGGAAATATCTTTGCCGTTCCTTCACCGTTTGCTCTGTGGCAAGTCACACAAAAGTCTGTATAAATTTCTTTACCACGCGCCTTGCTTTTTTCTAAATCACTATTTTGATCTGCTACAAAACTGCTCAAAAGTAAGATGCTCAAGCAAAAAATGATACCTATTTTCATTTTATTGGTGTTATTTTGTAAATACCTTTTCCCTCTACTCCTACATAAATATATCCATCAGGACCCATTTTGACATTTCTTATTCGACCTACATCAGCCATTATTTTTTCTCTATATTCGACTTTGTCATTTTTTAGTACAAGTCTTTCTAGATATTGAAATTTGAGTGAACCAATAAGCAAATTATTCTTCCAATCTGGATAGATGTCCGAATCGACAAAGGCCATACCACTAGGCGCAATAGAAGGTACATAATAATAAAGTGGTTGTTCCATACCATCCATCTCAGTTTTGTCGGTCAGTTGACTGCCATCATAATTGATACCATAACATATCACTGGCCAACCATAATTTGCACCTTTACGCACGATATTGATCTCGTCTCCACCTTGTGGTCCATGTTCATTAGTCCATATGGCGCCTGTTTTAGGATGTTTTGCCATACCTTGTGGATTGCGATGTCCATAGCTATATATAGCTTGTTTCGCACCATTATGGTTGTAAAATGGATTATCTGTAGGGATGCTTCCATCATCTTTGAGACGATATACTTTACCACCATCGAGCATAATGTCTTGTGGATTTATTTCGTGTTCGCCTCGGTCTCCTATACTGAAATACACATAACCATCATTGTCAAAAGCTATTCTTGATCCAAAATGATAAGGTTTGTTTGTATTAGGACTTCCTTTGTAGAGTACTTGTTTTTCTACTAGGCTGCCATCTTTTAGTTTGGCGCGCATTAATGCAGTATTTCCGCCTTTTTCTTCTCCTTCTGGCGATGAATAAGTTATGTAGATCCAACCGTTACTCTTATATTTTGGGTGTACCATGATATCGAGTAGGCCGCCTTGTCCACGTGCGTACACTTCAGGTACATTGGCTATTTCTGTTTTTATTCCATTTTTTATATGAAATAACTTGCCTTTTATTTCTGTAACCAACAAACTACCATCTGGTAAAAAGTCCATTCCCCAAGGAATATCAATCTCAGAAGCCACGAGTTCGGTCGTATAATTGATCTTGTCAGGTGTCTGAATGGAAGTATCTTTTTGGGTGTAACAAGCATTTGCCCAAAACAGCATGGAAAGTATAGATATGTATTTGATCATAAAACGGTATTCTAGATTTTGTTGATGAAGTAAAGGTAACAAAAAAAATGGGTTTTTGATTTATTAAGGTAGAAAATGGATCGGAAATTCATATCTTATAACTCATCGCTTAAAGCTTATATCTATACAACCCTTATCAAATTGATCCCATCACGAATAGGCAAAATGACGTTTTCTACCCTTAAGTCATTTGCTATTTTTTTATTGAAGTCATCAAGTTGTTGTGTTTTTTTGTCTTTTTTTGCGTCTAAGATTTTACCACTCCATAGCACATTATCAGCTAAAATAAGTGCTCCCTTGTTGCATTTATTGATAACCATATCAAAATATTGGCTATACGCTTCTTTGTCAGCATCGATAAATACTAAGTCAAACATATAGTCGAGTTTTAGAATAATGTCTTTGGCGTCTCCAGTTTTTAATTCGATTTTATCTTTATATTGACTTTCATCAAAAAAAGTCTTTGCAAGGTGACTATGTTCTTCATCATATTCTATAGTAATCAATTTGCCATCAGGTGTTAAACCTTCTGAAAGACATATGGCAGAATATCCAGTAAAAGTACCTATTTCTAATATGTATTTTGGTGACTTTATTTTACTAATCATGCTAAGTAGACTACCTTGCAACTGTCCTGACAACATTCTCGGTGCAGTCGTTGAGAGATGGGTTTGTCTTTCTATTTTGTCCAACAAAGGATCATTTAATGTAGAATGTGAAGCACAATAATCGTTCAATAGGCTAAGGATGTCTTGCATGATCTAGGTCGTTGTTGTGTTAAATTTTTTGTGAAGATATGGATACAACATGACAGAAAGTAATATGATTCCTCCGCCAAGATAGAAAAGTGGCGAAAGTTCTTTGTGGTCATTGAGTATAAAAATCGCCATGAGAATACCATACACTGGTTCGAGATTGATTACAAGATTTACAGCAAAGGCGGAGAGATGATGCAAAGATTTTAAAGTTAATACTTGTGCCAACGTCGTACACAACAATGCTAGAATTATTAAGTAGACCCAATCTGAAGTATTGGGTGGTAGAAAAGTATCAGCCTGATATCCGAATATCCACATTATGCCTAGCAGAAGCGATATCATCATCCACGCACTGCTCAATTCTATAAATGAAATACTGTAAGGATCGGCACCTTTTATGTTGACTTTATTGAGACTTGAGAATATGGCAGCAAGCAATGCAGCAGCAAGACCTACCCACACTCCATTAATGTATGTTGTATTGATATTGTTAACAATGAGCAACATGCCAGGAATGACAGATGCTGCTAGTATAAGTTCAAGTTTATTGACTTTAGTTCTAAAAAAGATAGGTTCTATGAGCGATGTAAATAAGGAAGTAGTGCTCATACACACAAGCGCAATAGATGCATTTGACAATTTAATAGCGCCATAAAAACAGATCCAGTGTAGCCCGATGAGTATGCCTATTATAATGTAAGTTCGTATTTGTTTCTTAGGAATCTGAATCAATGATTTGCCAAACTGTATAAAAAATAACAGACTTACAGAAGTTATTAATACTCTCCACCATACCAATACGACAGCTGGTAATTGGATCAAATCACCCAATATGGCCGTAAAACCAAATAGAATGACAGCAATATGGATCTGAATATATGCTGTCTGATTTTGTGTCAACGGCATTTATAGGAATGGGTTTCTATGTGAGATAACTTATAATTTTAGAATAATTATTTTACTTTGATTGGTCTATGGAATCGTACACGACAACTTTAGACCACAGATGTTTGCATTTATCTATGAAGTCGAGATGTATTGGATCTACTTGGTATTTTTGTTCATCTTCAGCATTAGCAAAAATGGTCAACCAAGAAATGGCATAAGAACCATCTATTACTTCCCTGCTTGTTCCCGCAGGTACGCCAAGGTGGTAAGATTTGAGACTACTTGCTTTACTAAGTTCGTTAAGACCCTTTACAAGTTGGGCCAAATCTTCTTTACTATCAGGGTTTTTAAGCCAGAAATAGACATGATGGACAAAGATATTAGTCATCTTTTTTTCAACCAAAAGATTTGTTGCCTTCCATCCCAAAGGTAATATTAACGATGAAAGTCCTAGTTTGCTGAAAAAACGTCTGTTCATGATTATAAATATTAATAGAAATGACTTAATAAAAGATTTTTTTGAATACCAATATTTGCTTTGCACCCAATCTGAAGGTCAAAAGTACAATTAAATCAGAAATTTCGAAAACTATTCAAATTTGAGATATTACTGTTAATCCTGAAGTGAATCAATTAATTGGTTTAAATATAGCTAATGATTAGACAAGTATAGTCAATAAAGTCTAAATGCTAGTGTTAAATTATGATTCAACAGAAAGGTTAATCTCAAAATTAATATTTGAGTTAGATGTTTTTTTTGATTTATTATCGTGAAAATCAACTTAGATGCTTCAAAGCGAAAATAAATAGTAGGTAAAAGTTGCTTTTAGTTTTTTCTATATTTGAACAGCAATATTATAATTACAATCATCAAAAATAGGTAACAATAATTAAATAATAGGAAGTGAAAAAGTTATTTTAATTAGAATTGTTCTAAATAAAATAAAACTAAAGATTGACATTGTCAAAAAGTGATTAAAAGTGTAAACCTTATTTATATTTGTGCAATTTTAATGATATTTTTAGAATCAAATCAATTTTATAATCGAAATGATAAAACTGAAATTTACATTTTGTCTTGTTTTATTGGCTAATATGCTTTCAGCTCAAGGCCAAGGATCTGGCAGTAATATGTTGTTATACAGTGTGATAGCAGTATGTGCAATCCTTGTTATTTGGGCGATGTTAGGTCTAGCTAGCAACTTGATGAAGATAGAAGCTGGTAAACATGGTCTCGATCCTGAAAAAGAAAATTACGGTGTTTTCCCAGGTCTGACAGATTTGTTTAAAGCAAAGAGACCTTCTTATGCTGTTGGCGGAACATTTCATAAATTTGATAAAGGATTTGATATAAATCTGGAGGGTAAACCTACTGGTTCAATAGAAGAAGGAAATGTTTCCAGATTTGCTATCAGACCAACTGATTTTAATGGAATGTCACCAATACCTAAGGTTACGGTAGAAGTAGGTGACGAAGTAAAAGCGGGTGATGTACTATTTTTTGATAAAAAAAGACCTGAGATCAATTATGTTTCTCCTGTGAGTGGTGAAGTAGTTGCCGTTAATAGAGGTGATAAGAGATCCATTGCAGATGTAGTAATCCTTGCAGACAAAAACATTTCTTACAAGAAATTCAACACACCCGATATCAATGAAATAGACAGAGCTACTTTGGTGAATTTTCTAGCTGAGAGTGGCGTTTGGCCTTTGATAAACGAGAGACCATTTGACCTAGTTCCTGCTTTGGATGTAGTACCTGTAAATATATTTATTAGCACATTTGATACTGCACCTTTAGCGCCAAATACAAATGTAGTAATATCAGGAAATGAATCATCTTTCCAAAAAGGTCTTGAAGTTTTAGCTAAGTTGACAAGTGGTTCGGTTCATTTGGGATTAGATGCTAGAGGCGATCATGCACCTGCTAATGGTTTTGTAAATGCTCAAAACGTGAAGAAACATTGGTTTGCTGGACCACATCCTGCAGGTAATGTAGGTATACAAATTCACCATACTGCACCAATTAAAGGAAGTGATAAAGTTTGGACGCTTGGTGTTCAAGATGTGATTACTTTGGGTAATCTTTTCCTAACTGGTGAATACCATGCAGATAGAATAGTTGCTTTAACAGGTGGAGAATTACATACACCTAAATATGTAAAAACATACCAAGGAGCGAGTGTAGCTGACTTGGTTAAAGGTAATATAAAAGAAGGTGAAAATAGAGTTATTTCAGGGGATGTACTTTCTGGAAAACAAATAGATGCAGAATCATTTTTAGGATTCAAAGATGACCAATTAACGGTCATAAAAGAAGGAAATGATTATGAATTATTTGGATGGTTATTGCCACTTTCGCCGCGTCCTAGTATCTCTGGTACTATTCCATCATTCGGAAAAGACTACGAATATGAAGCAAATACAAATACTCGGGGAGAAAAGAGGGCTTTTGTAGTCACAGGTCAATATGAATCTGTATTGCCTATGGACATCTATCCACAACACTTAATGAAAGCAATCATTACCAATGACTTCGAGAAAATGGAAGGCCTAGGTATTACAGAGTTGACAGAAGAAGATGTAGCTCTTTGTGAATTTGTATGTACGTCAAAGAATCCACTTCAATCGATCCTTCGTCAAGGATTAAATGCAGTGCAAGAACAATCATAAAATAATAACGACAAACGAATATATTATTAAATGGCTTTAGTAGATTTCTTTAAAAAAATAGAACCGGACAAGAAAAAAAGTCCATTGCTCCACACGGCATATGACGCTTTTTTTACGTTTGCTTTTACTCCGAATACCGTTACCAAAGGTGGAGTTCATATCCGTGATGGTATGGATTTGAAAAGACTTATGGTTACTGTGGTAATTTCCATGCAGTTGTGTTATTTATTCGGCACATACAATATTGGGCATCAGCATTTTGTGGCAGCAGGTCAGTACCTTGGTTTCTTAGAAGGTTTCCATTTGAAGCTTGCTCACGGTTTGATCCAGTTGCTTCCAATCTTTATAGTAGCACACGTAGTAGGTCTTGGATTTGAATTTTATTTTGCTGCCAAAAAGGGACATGCTGTAGAAGAAGGTTTTCTAGTTTCTGGAGCTTTAATTCCATTGATTATGCCACCTGATATTCCATTGTGGATGCTAGCTGTTGCTGTTGCATTTGCAGTTATCATTGGTAAAGAAGCATTCGGTGGTACAGGTATGAATATATGGAATGTAGCCTTACTAGCAAGAGTTTTTGTCTTTTTTGCTTACCCATTGACCATATCAGGTGATCAATGTTGGATATCTGGATATGAAAAAATTGCAGATGGTGCAGCTTCTACATATGGATGGTTTCATACTGGATTTTTTAATAGTATTTTTGATTGGCTAGGCCTAGAGGGATTTAATACTGCCAATAAAGTAATTGATGGATTTAGTGGTGCGACACCTTTAGCCTTGGCTTATGAAGGCGGATGGGATAAAGTAACAACTGTTTTTTCTGAGAGTCAAATGTTGTGGGGAGCAATTCCTGGGTCAATTGGGGAGACAAACAAAATCTTTATTGTTTTGGGTGCGCTGATTTTAATAGTCACTAAAGTTGCTAGTTGGAGGATTATGGCAGGAATGGTTGTAGGATTAATTGGTACTACCTGGATGCTAAACGCTCTTGGTTCCACACCTTTTATGACAGTGACATGGACGCAGCATCTTATGATGGGATCATTTTTGTTCTCTATGGCATTCATGGCAACAGACCCAGTAACGGCATCTAGTACGAATACAGGTAAATGGATATATGGTATCTTAATAGGTTTTATAGGTATATTAATCAGAGTAATGAATCCTGCTTACCCAGAAGGATGGATGTTGGCGATATTGTTCTTAAATACCTTTGCGCCTACGATAGACTACTTTGTAATTGAGTCAAACATTAAAAAAAGATTGAGCCGTGCATAGTACAAGTTATGTTATAAAGTTTACATTAGTGATGACCATAATTGTTGCTTTTGTTTTAGCATTGATGGTGTCTGGTCTAAAAGACATTCATGGAGAAAATGAATCAGTTTACAATAAAAAGGGCATTCTTTCTGCGGTATCTGTTCAACTTGGAAAGGATGTAAATGCTATGTCCAATGAAGAAGTACAGACCATATTTAGTAAGCAAATAGAGCAAAAAGTTATTAATACTAAAGGTGAGGAGCTTACCCCTGAGCAAATTAAAGAAGAGACAGACGGCCGTTCTTCAACTGCTGAGCAACTCGATATGGCTAAAGAAGGAAAAAAAGCAGATGCTGATAAATTATTACCTGTTTTTGTTTTTACAGCTTCAGATAATAAGAAATACAATATTGTTTACACAAGGGGAAAAGGTCTATGGGATGAGATTTGGGGATACATTGCCCTTGAATCAGATCTAAATACTGTAGCAGGACAAGCATTTGACCATAAAGGAGAGACTCCGGGTCTTGGGGCAGAAATAAAAGACAATAAAGCTTGGTATGGTCAATTTACGGGCAAAAAGTTTTATAACACTAGTGGTGAGTTTACATCTATTTCAGTAGTTAAGGGTGGCGTCAAAGACAAGACCAATCAAGTCGATGCTATCTCTGGTGCGACCATTACTGGAATTGGTGTTGATGAGATGCTTGAAAGGGGCATCAAATATTATGAGCCATATTTTCAAAAGCTCAAAGGTAAAGAATCCATAAATTAATAATCATGGCTGAAGTAAAAGAAATCATTGAAAAAAAAGAGTCTGCATTTTCTTTTGGTAAGGAGGAAATGAAGCTTTTAAGGGACCCTCTTAATGACAATAATCCTGTAACCGTACAAATACTTGGTGTTTGTTCAGCACTTGCAGTTACAACATTACTCACAAAGGCAATCGTAATGGGAATTGCCGTTACACTCGTAACAGCTTTCTCAAATTTGTTTACTTCTATGCTAAGGGAATATATTCCAAAGCAAATAAGAATGATCGTACAGTTAGTAATTATTGCATTCCTAGTAACAGTAGTAGAGCTTGCACTTAAAGCATTTAATTATCCAATTTGGAAAGACTTATCTGTCTTTATTGGACTTATTATCACCAATTGTATCTTGATGGGTAGATTAGAAGCTTATGCCATGGCTAATAAACCATGGAGATCATTTTTGGATGGGATTGGTAATGGTTTAGGATATGGACTTATTCTTATAGCTGTGGCAGCAACGAGAGAGTTGTTTGGTAAAGGGTCATTGTTAGATATTAAGATCATCGGTCCAACATCTGAATATTTTCTAAACACAAATGAGATATGGATGTTGAGTTGGTACACAGCAAATAACCTGATAATATTGTCTCCTGCGGCAATGTTTATAGTTGCCATCTTGATATGGATACAAAGAAGTAAAAATAGAAAGCTAATTGATATTTCGTAACAAAATTAATACTCTAAGTCATGGGTGATTTAATAAATATATTTGTAAAATCTGCTTTTATTGAGAATTTGGCATTGTCCTACTTCTTAGGCATGTGTTCTTTTTTGGCAGTATCAAAAAGTGTAAAAACAGCAATAGGTTTAGGTTTAGCTGTTATTTTTGTGAATGCATTAACCATTCCATTAAACTGGTTGATCGATTATTATTTACTTGGTGAAGGTGGTTTATTTGGAATGGATCTCACATTCCTTAGATTTATCATTTTTATTTCAACTATAGCTGCCTTAGTACAATTGGTAGAAATGGTAGTTGAGAAAGTTTCACCATCACTTTATAATTCTCTAGGTATATTTCTTCCTTTAATCACGGTTAATTGTGCTATTTTGGGCGCTTCGTTATTTATGATTACAAAAGAATACAACTTTGCTGAATCAGTTTCATTTGGTCTAGGTGGTGGATTTGGATGGTTCCTTGCTATAGTTGCCATTGCCGGAATACGTGAAAAAATGGCTTATTCTAATGTTCCTGCTCCTTTGAGGGGATTAGGAATGGCTTTTTTCCTGACAGGAATGATGGGAATAGCTTTTATGGGATTAATGGGAATTGATCCAGCGGCATTTAAATAATAGAATAAAATAATTAACATGTTATTTATAGTAATACTTTCATGGATGCCTGTTTTGATGGCAGTAGTTGTTTTTACAGGTATTATTCTCGGTCTTTCTTATATGTTGATTTATGCGAGAAAAAAACTTGTACCCCAAGGTGAAGTGAAATTAATCATAAATGGAGATGAAGAAAACCCAATTATGGTTCAACCTGGTTCGTCTCTACTTTCTACTTTAGGTGAGCGAAATATCTTTTTACCATCAGCTTGTGGTGGTGGAGGTACTTGTGCTATGTGTGAGTGTCATGTGTATTCAGGTGGAGGTGATGTCTTGCCTACTGAAATGAATCACCTTACGCGTAAAGAAGCTGCGGAAGGTATGAGACTTGCTTGCCAAGTTAAGGTAAGAGAGAATATGAATATCGGTATTCCAGAAGAAATATTTGGTATTAAAAAGTGGGAATGTGAAGTTGTGTCCAATTACAACGTTGCGACATTTATCAAAGAATTTATTGTAAAACTTCCTGAAGGCGAGACCCTTGATTTCCAAGCTGGTGGATACATCCAGGTAGATGTGCCACCTGTAACGGTTGACTTTAAAGATATGGATATCACTGCACATCCAAAATATCATGATACTCCTGATAAATTTCAAGCTGATTGGGATCAAAATAAAATGTGGGATCTAAAAATGGTTAATGATGAAACTATTTTCAGAGCTTATTCAATGTCCAATCACCCTGCAGAAGGTAATATTGTTTCATTGACTATTAGGATAGCTACTCCACCATTCAAATTTAAGTTTGGTGCAGATGGTAAAAGACAATGGGATGGATATGAACCTGTGAATCCAGGTATATGTTCTTCTTATGTGTTTTCAAGAAAACCTGGTGACAAAGTGACTATTTCAGGACCATATGGTGAGTTCTTTATTAAGCCAACTCAGGCAGAAATGTTATATATAGGTGGTGGAGCAGGTATGGCACCGATGAGATCTCATTTGTATCACTTATTCCTTACCTTAAAAACAGGTAGAAAAGTAACTTTCTTTTATGGTGGTAGAACTAAAAAAGAGCTCTTCTATGTAGAAGAATTTAGAGAAATAGAGAAGCAATTTCCTAACTTTAGATTTGCAGTAGCACTAGATAATCCACTTCCTGAAGACAATTGGACCCTTAAAAAAGATTTGAATGATCCTGAAGGTGATGGATTTAAGGGTTTTGTTCATAATGTGGTGATAGAGCAATATTTAAGTAAGCACCCAGCACCTGAAGAGATAGAAGTCTATTTCTGTGGTCCACCTATGATGAACCAATCAGTGATCAAGATGGCAGACGATTGGGGAATTCCTGAGGAAAATGTTGCATTTGATGATTTTGGTGGGTAGAAATTATTTCATACAAATATAAAAGGTAATAGAAATGTTACCTTTTTTTTGCAGTAGAATTTCAATTCTGTTTCAATTCTGTTTAAATATTTTTTTAGCTTACAATATATAAGAATGAAAACACCATTTTATAAACCAACTATTTTATTAATTATTTTCTCTCAATTATTTCTTACCAGTTTTGCGCAAAAGCAACATGCAGAGATTCCAGTGAATTCAGACACTCATATATTTGAGTACCCTAATATAATTACTACATTAGAGCATTTGGCATGGTCAAATCCAAGTTATTTATCTAATGATCAATACGCGGCAGGAATTTTAAGTAATATTATCAATAATCAATTTTTATTAAGAGAATTATTTATTGGTATCGATTTTGAGCGAATAAGACCATTTTTGACGAAATATAGTAATAAAGAGTTTGTTAAAAATGTCGAACAACTATATAATTGGTCTAATGTGAATTCAATTAAAATTCTTAGTGGTAACGATTTTGAAGATAAAGAGTTTAACAATATAGTAGAGATATTAGAAAAAGATGGGGAGAATTTTTCCAAATACTTGATAGATTGGCAGAAGGCTGCAAAGTTTGTTGTATTTCCCAATGGGGAGCGTTACACGCATGGTCAGGATTACAGTATACAATTCAATAACCCTTGGCTTAATGTAATTGAAGAATATGATTCAGATTCTTACAGAGACAAGATTAAATATATTGCTAGTCATGCTGCTTACGGTACGTCTTGGATATATAAGATAAGTGATAAGTATTATTTTATGCATAAGCGTTATGATTTTGATAATAATGTATATTATATAGATAGCACAAATTATAATGACGGCTACAACAACGTTTATTATATGGATGCAAAAAATAGAGTTTATTTTAAAAAAGAAAAGGATAAATTCACTGCTTATCACAAAAACGGAAAGGTAAGTTGTTCCGCAAATGTAAATGGAAATGATGAAGCCGATTTTGAATCAATAGAAGTAGCCTATGATGATAAAGGGAAAAAATCATACGAGAACGGAAATGGTGTGATATTTTGGCATAGCCATGACTATGGCTTTCCTTCATACGGACAGTACTTAACTTTAAAAAATAAGAAAATTTTAAAGAAGAGTATCCAATCTAAAGATAATGTTTTGGTTGAAGAATTATTATATGATGGTGATATTGAAAATACGAAAAAGTATAATTTTAAAAATGGTAAAATCATTTATTCTAGGATAAATGATATAGAGAAAATTTTTAAAGAAAATATGCCAAATAGGAGTGAATACAATATTACGGTGGAGCTACATCTTTTACATGGAATATTACCTTATGGATCAGTTTATCCTGTTGGATCTAAGTCTTATGTTAAGCCAGAAATTATAAATGAAGAAGAAGTAAAACAGACAATACTTAAAAATATAGATAGTTTTATTGATTTTAAAAGTGTTGACTTAAACTATGAGAATCAAATTAATTGCCGTATACCATATGATGGATATAAATTTATTTCTTCCTTAGATAAGCCATCTTCTATATTGAATAATGTTGCGAAAATAAAAAAGGGAAAGTATAAGGGTGTAGAATTAAATAGTGAGCACGATTTGTATGTTACTGTAATTCTCAAATAATACTTTACTGTTATAAAATTTTATTCAAATGGATTGGTCTATAGGAACGTTTGATTGGTCATTAGTTCTTACGATATTTTTTGGTGCTGTTTGTGGTTATATCGCAAGTAGAATTTTAGGTGGAGAAGGTTTTGGTTTTTTGGGCAATATTACAGTTGGTATTATAGGTGGATTCATAGGTACATGGGTAGTAAAGATTGCCAAAGTACCCATGCTAGATGGATTTTTTGGCAATCTTATTACATCTGTTGGTGGTGCCATTATTTTGATCTTTTTTATTGAAGTTATAAAATACTTACAACGAACTAATAAATCAAAATCAAGAACCCATCGTTAATCAGTCGTCTCAATGAAAATTAGCTTGTTGGCTTTTCAGAAGGCGGTAGACTAGCATGAAACTCGTTTCTGACTCTTTCACAATATTTGTCCAAAAGATGTAATATCTTGTTTCTATCTTTTCCTTGGAGAATGAGTCCAATATGATGTTTTTTATTCATCCGCCAGACAATTTCCTTATCTTCAAAGGTTGAATTATCAGGCTTTTCATATTTGGATAACGAAACTATTATTCCTGCATGATCTTGTTTTACTTTTGGTAACTTATACTTTTTACCAGTGAAAACAGCAGCTTCTATTTTTGCCCATTCTGACCATAAGTTGATGCCTGAAGCAAATTGGACCATTTCAGCAAGATTTGCGCCACCTACTCGAGATGCAGTTTCTAGGAAATAATATTTGCCATCTTCATTACACTTAATAAATTCGCTGTGGGATGCGCTGTATTGCATTCCAAATGCCTTCATGACATCTACATTCAATTTTTGCAAAGCTAAGTCTTCAGGGCTTCCTATTTCGATTGTATGGGACCTGAATATCCCACCACCATGTGCAACTTCAAACGGTGTGTCCAAATATTGGCTTACTCTAGAGAAAATCACTTTACCTTCATAGGTCAATGAGTCTACATGATAAACTGCACCAGGTGCAAATCTTTCTAGAAGATATTCATGTCTTTCGCCTCCTAGTTTATTTAGTACTTCCCAAAGATGGTCTTTATTGTATATTTTTGTTATTCCTGTTGCAGAAGCTTGCATTCTTGGTTTGACAAGCCATGGTGCAGGAACAGAATCTGCAAAATGATTGATATCTGCATCATGAAAAAGAGCGGTAAATTGTGGTACAGGTACTCCTTCTGTTTGTGCTTTGATACGCATAGCTAGCTTGTCTCTAAAATACCTAGCTGTCGTCTCACCCATCCCAGGAATTCTAAAATATTCCCTAAGAAAAGCCACATGTTCTACATCAAAATCATCAAGTGCTACAAAAATATCAAATTTTGTCGTTTTCATTTTATGTGCTAATCCGCCAATCAGATGAGATTCTGGCCAATGTCCTTTTTCGTCCTCCACCATATAAAAAGTTTCATCGATGCTTTCCCAAGGCCATGCTTCGTACTCCAGTTTTTTGGATGTTAGTAAAAATACATTGTGGCCATCTTCCTTGGCACCACGCATGAAGTCTTCGCCTTTAAAATAGCGAGATATGCATAAGATATTTAATGGATTCGTTGACATGATTCTTATTATTTGTGTCAAATATAAGAATATGTTTTAAATTCCAAAGTTTGGATTATTAAATTTTATATTTCTTTGCTGGGACAGTACTTTTTTGATGTCACATTTTCATAGTGAAAGGAATATATTACACCAAATCATTTATAAAATGCGCCAATTAGTATCTCTAATCAGTATCTATTGTCAGAAATATTGGAGAAAAATCAATAAATTCAATAGTAAAAGGAGTCAGAATTTATTTTTCCACATCATACTTTCAACAGGCTTGTCTGTTCGTTGATTGTATTTAGCATTAGATTTTTTATTGTAATAATTTTTAATATCTCCATCCACTTTGAAATAAATAAGTTGTCCCACAGGCATTCCTGCATATACCCGAACAGGTTGTACACAAGATATCTCTAGTGTCCAGGTATTGCAAAATCCAACGTCGCCCTTTCCTGCAGTAGCATGAATGTCTATGCCAAGTCGACCAATACTAGATTTACCTTCTAGAAAAGGTACAGTGTGATGAGTTTCCGTATATTCTTCTGTGACACCTAGATAAAGTGTACCAGGCATTAATACAAATCCATCAGGTCGGATCTCAAAATGACGTATAGTGTTATGCTTTTTAGCGTCGAGTTCGTGGTTTTCGTATACGGCAAGCCATTTTCCCAAATGAACATCATAAGAGTTAGTTCCTAAACAATCAGGTCTATATGGATCGATGACAATATTGCCATCTTCGATGCTTTTTAGAATTTCGACGTCAGTGAGTATCATTTTTTTGAAAATTTGTGCGAAGATAATAATTTTTTAGGAAATCAGCTATGTAACTTCTGTGACAAATAAGGAACTTAATACCCCGTACCTTTGTCTTACAATTGTAATTCAATAATCAAATCAAATTAAAATGAAGTACTCAGAAATTATTAATAGTGAAACGCCAACTTTGGTTGATTTTACTGCTACTTGGTGTGGTCCGTGTAAAGCTATGGCGCCAGTATTGGAGCAATTAGCAGCAAAAGTTGGTGAGAAGGCAAGAATTATAAAGATAGATGTTGACAAAAATCAGTCATTGTCTCAAGAGTTAAAAATTCAAGGCGTGCCAACATTTATCTTATATAAAAAAGGAGAAATCGTTTGGAGACAATCAGGAATGCAGTCACTGACATTTCTTGAGACGTTGATTGAAAAGGCTCAGTAGGAATCAAATTGCTAACTTTTAGAAAGTTTAAGAAGTTAATGCCATTAGATTTTATTTATTTTTTGTTGCTGGCAAAATGATTTTTCAAAAAATCTCCACAACCCAACACCTTAATTTCAGAAAAGTAAAAGTCGTCTTTGTCTTCAGTTACTAAATAAGCGCATTCTGCTGATAATGCCGAATAATATTGGATACCATCTTCTACATCATGAACAGAAGCATTATTTAGTGCTTGCCTTACAGTTTTATCGTCAACTGTGGTTACTTTGATGTGTTCAAGTATTAATTTGAGTTTCTTTTTTGCCAGTGAAGTGCCGCTTTTTTTCTCAGCAAAATAGAAAGCAATGGCTAGGCAAACAGGTGAAGTAAAAAGATTAAAGTCATTTCTATCTGCGAAACTCAAAACCCTAGCTGCGTCTGAAAACAATGGATATTCCTTGTTCATAACTGCTACCAATACATTGACATCAATAAAAACTCGCTTCATGACTTTGGATTATTTAGACTTTTTTGAGTCAAAATACTCACTGCGAAGTTTTTTGGAAGACTTAGGTTTTGTTTTGTATTCTGCTTGCCCTTCTGCAGCCATCATCACCCAGTCAGAGATAGGTAGATCTTCTAGATTTTGATAGGCATTATCAGAAAGCTTACGATAAAGAAATTCTGTAAGGCGAGATAAGCTAATATTGTTTTTCTCAGCAAAAAGTTTTGCTTGATTGATGGCATCATTATCTAGTGATAGTGTGAGTTTAGCGTCCATTTGTTATTAATTACGTAAAGGTATTTACTTTTGTACGTAAACAATGTTTTGCAGAAGTAAGTTCATAAACATCAGATTTTATTTTCAATTTTTTCACTAAATAACTAGATCACGAAATCCCCAAATATTTTCAATCTCTCCACATGACCACTTTAAATTGATGTCCATCACGGTCATTGATAAAGTCTGTTTTTGGATGTTCTTTTAGGATTCGCAAGATTCCTGAACCAAGCCCTCTGTATGGTAATATTCTAGAACCGAATCTGAGCATTTGAGGATTTCGAGCATTTGTTCCTCCTAGTTTTATCTTATCAACAGTCAAATGGTTGACTAAGTGTCCTGGGCTTATTATTTCTAGCCTATTTTGGAAAATCAGTACCCTTATTGGGCTTAAAATGCCATAGTCTCTATGGACCAAAGCATTTATGACTGCTTCTTCGATGGCAATTTCAGAAATTTCAGGAATGCCAATGCTGTTAAAAGATTGACCATTTTGCTTTCTTAGTAAGTTAGAAAGTATGAAGTTTTTCGTATTTGTAAACTGAATGTCTAATGTACCTTCAAAATCTGAATTTGATATATATTCTGTATCCGCTATATCTATTCCAGGGAAATGAACAGCTTTGACAATAAAGAGAGGTCTATGCCGTTGTGGACTTTTTCCAAAAAATAATAAACCATTCAGGTTAAGCTTATTTTCGTCAGCGATCCCAAGGTTATTTACCAACTGAATAAAATCTATATTATTGTTTTTTGTAAATTGGGTAATAGATTCTTCGTGCTCTTTTTCAAAATATAGGTACAATGCCGGCAAGTTTAGATCCTTTTCCACATCTGTATTTTGGATGGGTAGCTCTTCTGTAGAAATCCCTGCAGAATTTAAAACCATTCGTTGAAATTCTTGTGTAGATATGTCTCTTTTGTCGGCACCAGATTTGATTAGATATTCTCCAGACTTGGTGCAATAAGGTTTTTGGATACCTTGTCTTATGGAGATGGTGACGATGAGTTTATCATCTATGATTTCATTTTTTGTAAGTACCAAAATCCTAGGAATACAATTGTCTGCTGCATCAACAATTGCCTTGTTTAATGCTCTTAAATCGGTCCGATTTTCTAATTGTATTTCTATTTTGCCACCTTCATCATTTGAAAGAGATACGTATTCTTTTTCCAAATCTGAAATATTAAAACTTGAATCAAATACAAACTTATTATATGTTACTTCAACTATCATGTTGATACGATTTCTTTATAAGCCTCTATATAACTGAGCAACTTATCTACCACATCTATTGAATCCGTCGGAACTTTTAAAATCGAAACCCAATCTTTTACTCTTTTGCCCTTTTCAAAGATTTTGTCTAAAGATGAAAGTGGTTTTTTTGTTGTATTTCCATCAATGTTCATAATGGTTTCGTTGATTTCAATGAAGGCATCACTAAATGCCATATTGAATTCTGCGTTTACTTTTGAATACTCTTGAAGTTCTGAGAGGATATTTCGAATATCCATTAGTTCATTAAATTCCTTTTCGCTTGTGTGTCCAAGTAATCCTGAAATGTTTACTTCATCACCAGTCAAGCCACAATCTATTTTGGTTTTCCCAAGGTTTACTTTCTTACGTATTAACTCCATATTATGAAAATAGGGTTTCGGACTATCTTTACATACAACGCAAGTACATGGAATTTCTTCACTATATACCAAATTTTTAAACCATTGCCTTTTTATCTCTTTTAATACTGATTTAATTTCATTCATCAAAGTGTACTTGTCAAAATTGCTTCCCGTCACTACTATTTTTAAATACTTATTGGCATCACCTTCCTTAAAATATTCGTCTATTTTTGCTCTGGCTTGCCCCTTGCGTAAAATGACAGCATTTTTTGCAACTAAACTATCATCAACGTATTCGCTCATTCGAACAATCAATCTGGAAACCAAGCCAGGTGGCACTGTTTCATATCTAAAAAGCATGATTAATCCGCCCTTTTCATCGAAATGATGATCTGGTAATTTTTCGGGCATACAAAGTGGAATAATAAAAGTCTGATTATCTGATGTGTAACAAATATCCAGGTTGTTTTTTAACATAAAATTTAGGATATGATTACTTTCTAATTTGGAATAAGAAATTGTTTTGCTTTCTGTAGTAGATGACATAAAATCATAAAACCAGTCTCTTGTAAAAATACCCTTTTGATGGAATTCATCCAATGTTTCTTCGGTGATAGTGGCATAAATAGCTTGAGTAAGCCATATAGGATTCAAAACAATGATATTCTCGACTAAGTAGTCTTCACCAAAATGTATGACATCTCCGATGATCTTTAAATATTTAAGCGCCTTTTCTTGTTCTTCTGCAATTTTTAAATTTACATTTTTACATGCGGAGATATATTCTTCTTTCGTCAGGTAGGGTTTATTTTCACTTTCTTTGAGCCTTATTATCTCATCTCTAATGGGTTCACAAATTTTCTTTGGAAGTGTTTGACCTATATGTTCTAAATTGCTGATTCTATTTTTAATATTTTCTAACAATATGTTTACGGCTTCAATGTCACCACTAAAATCAATTGAAAACGTCTCTACTGTAAACCCTTGTTTTTCATATCTCTCTTTGTTGAAATTGCTGGAAGGTGTTGATCTATTAATCTGATTAAGAATGACCAAAACATTAGAATGTGTTCCACCCAATAACTTTATCATACCAAACCATTTGTCCATATTGCTATTATCAGCACGATCATCAGAAACCAAAACATAACAAGATACATCATCCATAAAAAACTGATGAAGGGGATACTGTCTATCTTGACCACCAAAATCCCAAATATTAGCTGTAAAGGTTTTGGTTGGATCTTTTGAAAACGGAAAATTCCAACCTTTTTGGATTTGTACTCCGATTGTTTCTTTCTCTTCGTCGCAAGGAACTGGATAATCAAGATTAAATATTTTTTTTCTTAGGGTAGTTTTTCCTGCTTTGGGCTCACCAATTATCAAAAGCTTGGCTTCTAATATTTCAAATTCTCCGTGTTCTGCTATATCATTAAAATGAGCCATTATATATTCATTCCCATTTTGTACAATAGAAATCGGTGGATTTAATAATGGATTTTCGCCAACAAGAATTATATTTCTAAATGAGTATTTTGGCCTATTGTTGCTATTCAGTAAAACATCAAATCCACCATCAATAAATTTTTTTAAAGGAGTCAAGTCAGTTATTTTGTTATGTCTTAAGTCTATGTAATTTAAATTATCAAGTGTTGAAAGATGTGAAATATCGCTAATATGGTTTTTAAATAAATAAAGACTGTTGAGTGATTTTAGACTCCCAATAGCTGTGATATCGTTAATTCGATTTGAGCCTAAGGAGAGAGTATTTAAGGCTTTCATTTCTGCTAGATGTGAAATGTCATTTATCTTATTATTGAAAAGATCAAGTCTATTTAAATCTTTCAATTTTGAAAGGGGAGAGAGGTCATTAATTTTGTTTCCAGATAAATGAAGCTCATTTAGCATTTTTAGTTCTGAAAGTGGCGAAATATCACTTATTTCATTCATGATTACATTTAAATAATTTAGTGATGTCAAGTTAGAAAGTGGCGAAATATCATAGATGTTGTTGTAATGTAAGTCTAAATAATTAAGTCTTAGTAAACTGTAAAGTGGTGTAAGATCCGTTATTCGATTATTATATAAACTCAATTCCTCCAAATAAAGACATTTGGTCAAAGGAGTAATGTCTTTTAAGTTTTGGTGAATAATGGTCAAACTTATTATTTTATCATCACCATTTAACATATAGGTGTCAATGTGATCTATCCCAAGCGCACGTTCCAATTCCAATATTTCTTTCGGTTTATCTTCCATCATTTATGATATTTTGATATTCAATATAGTGTAAAATTACAATATTTTCTTTCAACTTCTGCCATTATTTCGCTCTACCACTGATCACTCAATCATCAGATCACCGAATCACTTCATAATATACTCCACACTCTCCACCCAATGCACCGCTTTCCGACCAGCAAAATCATGGATCTGATGACGACAAGAGAAGCCATTGGCAACTACTAAAGTGTTTTTTCCTGTCTTGTTTATTTCGGGAATTAAGACGAGCTCTGAGATTTTTTTGGATACATCGTAATGTTCTGACTCGTAGCCGAATGAGCCAGCCATACCACAACAGCCACTATCAGGTTCTTGACAATTTGTAGATGCGGCTTTAAAGATAGATTTCATACCAGTGGTACCGAATGATGCTTTCTGATGACAATGCCCATGCAGTAGAATGTCGCTTGATTTGGCTACAAATTTGCCTTGAAGTTGTCCTGAAGATAAGGCATCAGCCAAGAAAACGTCGATGGCCATTACATTTGATTTGAGTGCGTTAGATAGATTTAAATCTTCGATTAGATCAGGAAGATCATCTATAAGTGCAGACGTACAGGACGGCTCGCAGACGACTATTTTTATACCTTGATTGATGTATGGCATTAGTTTTTCGGCTACTAGGGTTCCATCAGTCTTCGCTTCTTTCAGGAAGCCATTCGATATCCTTGGACGCTGACAGCAACCTACAGATGCCAGCAACACTTCATATCCACAATCTGAGAGTAGCTTAATGGCTGCTTTTCCTAATTGCGGCTCATGATAATTGATGTAAGTATCAGCAAAGAGCGCTACTTTATCTTTACTTCCATTAGACTTATAATTATTTTTGTACCAAGTCTCTAATGATTCATTTGCATAAGAAGGTAGTGTGCGACGACGATCTATTTTCAGTAATTTTTCGGCAGCATATTTGAAAATGGAAGTTCCTTGTACAAAATTGACAAAAGGTGCTTTCCATCCTGCCATTTTGGGCACAATATTGAGATTAGAGTTGATGGCTTTTTCACGTAAAGTGATGTTGCCTTCGTCATACTTTTTTTGGAGTACTTCACTTTTTAGCTTAGCCATATCGACATTGGAGGGACATTCTGATTTGCAGGCTTTGCAGGAGAGACAAAGGTCGAGCGTTTCCAAAACTTTTGGGTCTGTGAGTCCTTCAAAACCCATCTGACCAGAGATAGCAAGTCTCAACGCATTGGCTCTGCCACGTGTAGAAGCATCTTCATCAGCAGTTCCTTTGAAGCTCGGACACATTGTGCCACCGATATGATTTCGGCAAGCGCCTACACCAGAACAGTTGTGTACCAGTGCTTCGAATGAGTGATCTTTCCGGTATTTATAGACAAAATTATATTGGTTATCTTTGTAATTGGCACCATACCTTAGGTGCTGATCCATAGGTGGCACATCGATGATGATGCAGGGATTTAGTAGGTATTTCGGATCAAAAACAGTTTTAACATCCATGAGACATTGATATACTTCATCACCAAAAAAATCTCTCAGTCTGTGGCCACGATTACGCCCGTCACCATGTTCGCCAGACCAAGCTCCTTTATATTTTTTTACCAAATGGAAGACTTCATCAGATATGATTTTCATCAGATTGATGTCCGATTGTAAAGTCATATCTAGTGATGGTCTTACGTGTAGCACGCCTACACTCGCATGTGCGTAAAGGATGGTTTCGACGCCATGTTTTTGGCAAAGATCGAGTACATTTTGTATGTAATCTGCCAAATACTCTAATGGTATAGCTTGATCTTCTATAAAAGGAATGGGTTTTCTTCCCGAAGGATCACCCATCAGCAAACCAAGTCCGTTTTTGCGCAATGCCCACGAATCATCCAATTCAGCAGCAGTGCGAAGGATAGGGTATGCGTATGCTGTACTGTTATTTTGTAACCACCAAGAGAAATCATCGATTCTTTGGTCCAGTTCATCTTGCGACAAGCAGAAAAACTCTACCGAAAGGGTAGCCTGTGGTGCACCGATGATCAAGCGTTGATGCAGACTTTTGGTCATATTGTTTTTGACACTTTGTTCAAATACATTGAAGTCGAGCATCTCTATCGCGGCAGGATCAAAGGCAATCATCTGATATACTTCTCTGATCGCACGCATTCTATCGTCGTAATGCACAGTGAAAGCTGCTTTGTATTTTGGTATGGGTTCAAGATTGACTTTGGCTTGCAGGATGATGCCAAGGCTACCTTCCGAGCCAGCAAATATCTTAGCCAAATTCCAACGATCTGTATGAATAAATTCGTCAAGCGGATATCCATTGACACGACGCATGACTTTGGGATAAGCAGATTCTATGGCTGTGGCATGCTCAAAAATGATCTTTCTGAATGACCTGTAAATTTCCCCTTCACGATCTATTTGTTGGCATTTGGTTTCATAAGCATCAGTTGATAATTCACCCAATTCCAATATGGTCCCATCCATAAGCAAAACCTTTAGTCCCAAAACATGGTCTATGGTTTTGCCATATTTAATACTTTTGGTACCTGATGAGTTATTGGCTATCATACCACCTATCGTCGCGCGGCTTGTGGTTGCAGGATCGGGTGCAAAGTGCAATCCATGATCTTTTACCGCAGCATTTAGTTGGTCACGGACTACCCCTGGATGGACAATGGCATATCTCTCTTCAGCATTGATTTCAAGTATTTTGTCAAAATATTTAGTAAAATCAATAATAAGCGCTTGATTGGTGGTCTGTCCTGCGAGACTGGTAGCGCTGCCTCGTGGCATCACGGGAACATTATATTTATTGGCTATTTGAATGATTTTTACCAGATCACTTTCATTGCTTGGAATAGCTACAGCTAATGGCAGCAATTGGTACAAGGATGCATCTGTTGCATAGAGTCCGAGTGAAAGGTCATCGGTTTTAATCTCTGACGTGGTAATGCTATTTAATTCCTGAAATAATAATATAAGATCTGAAGGAAAGTATTTGGTCGCCATGTGGTGCGCTATTCTTTTTGCAAAGGTATTAAAAACAAAATTCTATCATTAATTATTTTAAGTTTCCACGTTATATTTTTACATTTGTCTTATTGTTTTCCACATTTATATATCTCCACAAAGATGACACTCAATGAACAAATAGCCAAGCAACTCAAAGATTTATTCCTTTCTGGTCAATGGATCGGAACTAATCTTAATCTAAAGGCACAGCTTGATGACGTGGATATAGATATGGCAAATACGAAGTATGAATCTCTCAATACGATCTCACTTTTGGCTTTTCATCTTAATTATTATCTTGAGGGTGTCATAAATGTTTTTAAAGGAGGCACTTTGGATATTCGAGATAAGTATAGCTATGATATGCCACCTATCACATCCCAACAAGAGTGGGATACTATGCGCGAAAACATCTATAGAAATGCAGAGTATTTAGTGTATTTGGTAGAGCAAATGCCTACGTCTCAATTAAACGATGCTTTCACGGATGAAAAATATGGCACATACCTTCGCAATTTGATGGGTATACTCGAACATAGTTATTATCACTTGGGTCAGATCGTATTGATAAAGAAAATACTTAGAGAAAAATAACTTAGTTGATTTGCAATTTATTGATTAACAGTTTTTTTTAGAATAATAGTCTTTATTTCCGCTCATACAATGTCATAAATACACCCATTTTTTGATGATGTCTGATGATGTTAAATTCTTCAGTTAAGACTTTTACATCTTCATCTGTATAATCATTATAAACATTAGAATACAAGACATACTTACTTAGTGTATGATCGAAAGCTGAGTGCTTGGTGGTGTCGTTTGATAAATCCATATATCTTTGCTCACTGTTATTTGGGTAAACACAAGCTACTTCTGGAAAAGAAATTTGTAAAGAATTCATATCTGCAAGCATTTTTTCTCTAAGACCATAGTAATGCAAATGTGCCAAACTTGCATCCCATCCTTGCGAGATGTGTGATGGATAGACCCAAAGATGTCCACTAAGTAATCCAACACATAAAAACGAAGCAATCCATCTTTTTTGAATTATTTCACTACTAAATATCATATAAATGACCAATAATGAAAAACTTAAATAGACAGGCAGAATATATCGATGTGCATTTAATCCTGTGTAGCTTAAAAAGCTTATAGATGAGCACAAAACCACCATCATAAAAATGATTAGCAACTCTTTAATTTTATTATCTTTTTTGAATTTTGAAAAATATTTTACAGCAAACCAAAGTCCAAGCATCCACAAAAACACTCTTCCAAAGTCTAAAAGTCTCCAACCCAATACAATTATGTTTTTTACAAAACCAGCGAAATCCACATGTTGAAATGATGGCGACCAAGGAGAGTTTTCATGATAGCCAATCCAATTTTTTTCTGAATAGTGTAAATAATTGTAAGTACAAAACAATAAGAATCCAGGTAAGTAAGACCAAGACATTTTTACAAGCCTCCAAAAAGCATTTGAAGATGATTTATTATAATTAAAATATAAATCTAGTAGTAATAAAGCAAACGATGTCATTCCTCCTCGCATACTTATGAGAAATAAACCCATAATACCCAAGGTTAGTAAAATCCGTTTGTTGCTTAGGATACTATTTAAAGACAAAAGAAAGAAAAAGACCAAAGGAATATCTGGAGAAACGAGTACAGACTGACCAAGTAGGGTAGGCTCCAAAAGAAATATTGTCAAGGCATAAAAAAGGTAATTTATTGGGACATATCTTTTTACTAAATGGAAGCTTTGGATTACAATACCAAATATAAAAGGCAACATGGCAAAATGGCTTACAAATAGCGTTTTCCCAAATACTTTCCACACTAAAGCTAAGTACATCCCAAAAACAGGCACATGTCCACTATCAATAGCATCAGGAAGTAATATTTCAGAAAAATTTGTATCATAAAAATGAAGACCATGTTTTGCACCAAGTTGTACTGTGTCCCAAAAGAAGATATGGTCCGACACCAAGTAAGTTAGTATGGTAAATAAAATCAAAAAGAAAAGAATTATAAAGTATGATAACTTCATTTTATAAATCACTAAGTTATTGAAAAAAAATAATGGGTCAATGAATAATAATGAATATCCAAAGTTTAGAATAAAAGAAATTCGATTTATTAGATTTTGATTTGCAAATGTAGTTTAATAATTTAAAAGAAGCGTATTTGATTTTAATAGAACCTTATGACGTATTTAATAATAGTAGATATTAAAAAAAATACAATTATCAAAATGACCATTTATAGATGTTAATAAACATTAATGTAAAGAAAAGAATAAATACAATTATATATAACATATGTTTTTATGTATAGATATGTGTTACTTTTAATTGGAGTCGGTGTGTATTATCAATATCAATTACGCCTAATACTACTGATTGACATATAGTTAAATTTAAAAAGGTATATAGAATTGACTTAGCTGTTTTGACGTTAAAAATTCGTTTTACATATAAATTTAAAAATAAATATATAAAAATATTACTATTTATTATAATATTAAAATAATTAATAATATTTTTGCCCCGATAAACCTAGCAGACTGCGCAGTAGTGCATTTTGAGATAATAGAATTCGGTTACCAGAAAACAGTTTTTGGTAATTATTTTGTAGTTGTAATTATTTTAAAATGAACGTCTTAATCAATTTTTAATGCTAAATCAATAATTTACTCTAGCCATTTATGGTGATAGGGTTAATTGTTTTCAGTATATCCAGTAAAATGGTCAGTGATTGAATAAAAGCGTTCAGCAGCTCCGAAGTAAATTAAGATAGCCTTCTTTGTATTATTTATCTTTAAGATTAATAATCAAACTATATTTCTCAGGGATCCCCTCTCTTATGAAAGCGTTAAATTTCATAGAAAGCCTCCTAGGGAGGAAATTAGTTTTTTTAATCATTTAATCTCAAAGTAATGAAAGGTATCTTACACACTTTTGTTTTTCTGATCTTCCTTGCAGGGGCAGGGAGCCTTTGGGGTCAATGTAGTATCGGTAATCCGACGGTGACAGGTGTTTCCTGTCAGAGTCAAAATTCTGATTCTCCATCTGATGATGCTATTCAATTTAATCTCAATGTTTCTGCCACAAGTGGAAGTGCTCAGGGGTTTTGGATAGATGTCAGTGGAGGTACTACGGTGACACCCCAAGAGGGAACGTATGGGAGCACTTTGGCAATTACACTCGGCAATGGTACTGCTGGTAGTGGTCAAAGTTACACCATTACATTGACAGACAAGTCAGACTTGTCATGTCAACGAACAGTTGTAGTCGGGCCACAAGCTAGCTGTAGTGCTGGATGTTCGACTCCTGTACAGTTTATATGTGACACACCTGGTAATCCAGGTCCACAGTCGGTAACCCTTACTGCCACTGGTGGACTTACCAATGTGTTATGGTACAACCAAGCGAATGTACAGGTTGGTGCAGGACAGTTGGTGGTAAACACTACAACGCCTGGGATGGCAGATGGAATAGAGATATTCAGGTATGAAGCCCAGGATGGTGATGGTTGTGTGGTCAGCCTTTGTTGCCCGATCACAGTTCAGACTCAGGATTGTGGCTATTTTGATTTAGCCCTTATTAAACAAAAAAGTGATAATTTACCTGTTAGTATAGGTCAAACTATTACTTTTAACATTCAAGTATGCAATCAGGGTACTGAAGCCGCTACTAGTGTTAGTTTGATAGACTACATTCCTTCCGGTTTTACATTAAATGATGCTGCATGGACATTATCAGGATCCAATGCAATTCGAACACTTACATCAGGAGGAGGTATAATCCCTGCTGGTGGTATTCCTGTTAGTGGATGTGTGACTGTTCCTATTAACTTGACTGTTAATAATACTGTAAATCCTACTAATGTATTAAATATTGCAGAGATTACTGCAGGTATCGATACAAGGGGAAGAACAGATGATATAGATAGTACACCAGATACTAATCCATCTAATGATGCAGGAGGTGTCGTTAATTCACCTACTGATAATATTCTTACAGGAGATGGTATAATAGATGAAGATGATCAAGATCCTGCTACTGTAAGAGTAGTAGATTTAGCATTGATTAAAGAAATTATAACTCCCGGTCCATATTCCTATGGACAAAATATAACATTCAGAATCACCGTTGAAAACCAAGGAAATGAGACAGCTACCAATATAGTGGTATCTGATTATGTACCTGCTGGATTTTCATTTGCATCCAATAATGGATGGGCTGGTTCAGCACCTTTGATCACTAGAACGGTACCTGGTCCTTTGGCACCTGGTGCAAGTACTACAGTTGATTTAGTGCTGACACTACAAGCAAGTGCTGCGGCCAATGCATGGTTAAATGTTGCTGAGATCAGCTCATTTAATGATGTGTCAGGAAATCCTATCGGTCAGTTTGATATAGATAGTGACCCTGACCAAAGCCCCAATAATGATGGCGGTGGATTAGCAGAAAGTCCTGCTGATAACTTTTCAGATGGTAATGGAACGGGAGCACCTGGTAGTGGCACTGCTGCTACAGATGAGGACGATGCAGACCCTGCATTGGTAAATGTATTTGATTTAGCCTTAACAAAGGTATTAAATACAGCTGCACCATATACATACGGTCAAACCCATAA